>Ga0209611_10000115_pt1 | contig 91496 bp, 78 predicted proteins | sample S1TSphgellanicum_3_FD_187693 | JGI IMG/M metagenome (GOLD analysis project Ga0209611, IMG submission 187693) | Host-associated microbial communities from peat moss isolated from Minnesota, USA - S1T2_Fc - Sphagnum magellanicum MG (SPAdes) (version 2) | ecosystem: Host-associated > Plants > Peat... | reverse complement strand
CCTTACTTCCTATAGTTGTCCCACATGCATTGTACCTTTTTTTTTTGTGGTTATTTTCCACCCCTCCTACCATATACCAATGACAACTTGTCAAGGACATGAAAAATCATGAGAACAAATGTCAAAATAAAGGTTTAAATCTAATTTCCAAATAAGGAACAAAACAAGATTATGTGATTAAAAATAAGAACATAAAAATTAAGAACAAGAACATGAGATGTGTAAAACAAACATGAAAACAAATATTTATTATGCTGACATATGCAAACATGAACATGAAAATAACATTACAAAGTTATGATGCAACATCATGCTTAAGAATGGTGTTGAATAGACTAAAGGAAATTAGGGTCTTACGCTTATTTATACCATTTTGGGGACCTAGTTCAAAGAAACTTCCAGAAAGGTTTCTATGTGTACATCAAGTAAGGAAACTTTTTGGGAATCTTCCTAATTGGGAATCAATTATGAAATAATTGAAAGTAAACTTGGACTTAATCAGGCGTTGATTAGGAATTAATTAAACTTAATTAAGATTTAACTGTGATTTAACTAAGACTTAATTGGGATTTAATTAAGAGTTAATTAAAAATTAATTTATAGTTAACTAAGAGTTAGCTGGGACTTAACTAAAAATTAATTGGAACTTAACTAAAAGTTAATTAAAATTTAGTTAAAAGTTATGGATGAATTCCATATGTTGGAAGATGGTGTTTAATGTTCACATTCATCACACTACCTCCTTGTGGTAGTTAGTGCTTTTCTACTATAGAGATTAATTTCAAGCACACATGTTTAACACTATTAATAATAGAGTTCATAGTTACTATAAACTCAATAGCATAGGCAAATTCGTAAGATGCTACCTTTACCCATATCCTAATCTACTATTCACACCAAGTACTTAAAAATATTTCAACCATTTTCTTCCATTATATATAAAAACAAACATGGTGTCTGTCTATCTGTGGTGACAAACAGGGCAGGGCGGCCAAGGCAGGGCGGCCAGGGCAGACACCCACCCATAGCAGGTCATTTTTAGTTACGCTTGAAAAAACAACAGTGGTGGTGTCTGTTTGTGTGGATAGTGCCTGGAAGATTCTTCCAGTCACTGCCCGTTCCCTGTGGAGCTTCCCCAGATGTAATTCCCCAGATGTAATTGACTCTAGAGAAAAAAGAAATCAGGGGTAGTCTGATTTTTTGAGGCAAAAGATTTGGTAGACCAGAAAAAAATATTTAGGCCTTGGACAGCTCATAATCTTTTTTTTTTTTTTTTTTTTTTTACAAAAAAAGAATTTTGATAATCGGTTTGAGAAAACCACCTCAAAAAAATCAATGATTTTCAAATTTATGAAATTCACCCATTTGGAACTAGTTAAAGAAAACAAAATCATTGAAACCTTGGTTAGTTTCTTAAAATGTGAAAAAAATAAATTATATAAAACTAAGATGGTTTTTTTAATTTTACAATAAAAATTAAATTTTTTGATTATTGAAAAAATCCAAAACTACCCATCACTAGAAAAAATCTTATATTTGTGAATATCTTTCCTAAGAAAAAAGAAAAAAAGACTTCACATTTAAAAATAGATACAAGATTTTTCGCACAATTAAGTAGCAAAAATGACAACCAATGTTGGGTGAGTATTAAAAAAGAAGTGAAAATTGAACAAAATTTCAAACCAATTCTCATCTTGAATACCATGGGTTTACAATAAGAGGTAGGGTTTTTAAAACAAGTTTAGGGTTTCAAGGTGAACATGACATTGTTAAACAATTGTTTTCATGGAGGTTTTGTCTCTTCCTTCACTTTTTCAATATAAATAATTCCTTCACTTGTCATTTTTCAGTTTTTTGTTCTTATTCCATTTTATTTTTCTTGAGCTCCATTATTGTTGTCACATTATTTGTGTTGTTGCTACTTGGATTTTTTCAAGCCTCAACACCTCCTTATTGTTCATTTATGGTGTTCATTTTTTGTTACGACTTTGCTCACTTGAACAAACTTTGACTTGTTGTTGTTAGATGATGACATTAGACAATGACATAACATGCAAAAAACATCAAGTACCTTCATGACCTATTCTTGCTTATTGATGCCTTATTGTTATTTGTTACTCATTTATGTTATTCACTTTGGGATTAGCACATTTTCAATTTTGTACTTTCCCCCCTTTTGTTTTGTGTAGGTGTTAGAAGAGCTTCAACTTTCAACCTCAAGTTCAAGCTTCTTCAAAAAAAATTCAAGATCAATTTTTTTCAAGATATGTTTAATTTTTTTACTTTTTTGTTGTTTTTAAAATTTTTGTTGTGTGTCTTTTGTATGTTAATTATGTAAAGTTGTTTGTTATGTGCAGGGTTTATTTTCATATATTTTTCCATTTTTTTCCAAAACATTTTTTTTTCACATTTACATTTTTCACACTTTGTGCCTCTCCTTCATTAATAAGGATATTACATTTTCACTCAAATAATATCATTCAAGATCAATATAATACATGACTTTCTTATCAGCTTGCAATCACACCTAACTTATTTTCATCAAACTTAATTTGAACATGTGTGTTTCTTAAACAAATGTATAATAGTTTCATCAAAAATTTATAAGTTTCATAGGTTCATTCCAAATCTATGTGAAATATGTTATTTTATAAGTTTGTATTGTTTAAACACAAATGTTGTGCATTATTTAAACTTGGAAGTCATGTGCACGATTTTTGTGTCTAAACAACATGAATAAACATATGATATTGTGTTTAAATAATGTGCATGACATCAATGTTCAAATAATACAAATAGATGAATGACATGGACATGTATATTCCATACGAACCTATGAAAAATAGATTTCATACAACTATTATTACCAAATTGTGGCCCATGAAGTTTGTGATGTTATTGATCCATTCCATTATACACACTAATCCAATTAAATTAACACTTTCAAAATGCGATTCAAGTGTGGAATAAATTCCACCATTGTAAGTGCCATTACAAGGCCACCCACTTGTCATTCAACTTGCTATCACTAAATTTCCATTCACACTGAGTTTTAATGATGTTTTATTCTAATGATTTGAGTTAATTTGATGTAATGTGCCACTTACATGCATTTTTGGAATAAGGTGCAATGGTGTTGATTTTTCTTGGCCTTTTCTTCTTTCACTTCTTAATCCACGACGTCCTTCTCCTAATGATCATGGTTTATATACACTAACCCTTGTAAAATACAACACAATTTGGCCAAAGGCCTATGTCATTAGGGCTGGTGTCATTGAACCTAAGGTGTCATATGTCATTAATCACTATCCCATGAAAGCCTATGTCAATAAGGTTTGTGTGACCAATTCGAATTTGGTGTACTAGATGTCCTTGGGATGTATGCCACTAACACCCATGTCATTCAACTTGTGTCAATCAAGTTTATACTATCATTAAAGTTGTTGTCACTTGGGTTTGATGTAAATGTCATTAAGGCTTTTATATTATGTCATTAAGGTTTGTGGGAGTTGGGCCTAATTCATTGAGTTTTATGTCATTTAAAACATCTTCCTTGTCACTAAAGCTTGCATCACTTGGGAGTTTGTGTCATTAAAGTCTAATCATTTGGACTTGGCCTTAGTGCTCTGTATAATCATCTACCATGGTGATTGTATTTTAAAGTTTGTTGAAACCATTAAATTAAAACATGCTCAAGTTTTGCCAAAAAAAACATGTGGACACATGCATTTAGCACCTGCTATCATAACAATAACAATGTTGGGTTGCATACATTTGTATATGGTGAAAGTCAAACCTAAAAATTACATTAGAACTTGTGCGTGTTTTAATTTAATTGTTTCAATTTTTTTAATAAAATATAATCATTGTGATAGATGACTATATGTAGCACTAAGGCCAAGTCCAAATGATTAAACTTTAATGACACAAACCCCCAAGTGGTGAAAGCTTTAGTGATAAGGAAAATGCTTTAAATGACATACAACTCAATGAAATAGGCCCAACTCACATAAACCCTAGTGACATATGAAAGCCTTAATGACATTTACATCAAACCCAAGTGACAACAACTTTAGTCATAATATAAACTTGAGTAACACAAGTTGAGCGACAAGGGCCTTAGTGGCATACATCCCAATGACATACTACACCAAATTTGAATTGATTACACAAACCTTAGTGACATAGGCTTCCATGAGATAACAATTAATGACATATGGCAAATTAATAACATAGGTTCAATGACATAAGTCTTAGTGAGTGACATAGGCCACTAGTGACATAAATATCAATGACACTAACCCTAAAGATATTTTTAGATTCAAAAAATGGATGGGTATCCTCAAAGAATTAGGAGTCTTGGTGGTTTTTTTGGACTAATTTTTTTTATTTTTGAGAATTGTAGATTAATGCATATATCGGGCTCTTACCCATTGGTTTTTTCTTTGAATTTTTTTTTTTTCACTATATAGGTTTAAGCCCCCACTTGATTTTATAACTTGACCATAAGTATGCCACATCACTTTTGAACATTTCCACCAACAAATATTCCAAGGCTACCTTTACAAAATGTGATCCTTACAAGAATTTTCACAAACCATAAAAAAATTCTCCCTTGTCCCATGAATTTCATCTCTTTAGTTTCCAAGTAAAACCACTCCAAAAAAGTCTCTAAGTTAGCTACAATTAACACTTATATAACCTTTAGATTCAAAGTTTGTAATCATGAGCTCCATTCATACATGATGATTGGGTCATTGAAGTCTTAAGCACGTTAACATTAAGATTAATTTAAACATGTTTTTGTAACATAACCTAACTTTAACCTAATGTGTCACCATTTAGATCTAAATCTAAACTACTAACTTTTGTTGACTTATTATCACCACATTTAGTTGCATATACCACTAGTTTAAACATATGGAATGCTCTTGATGTGGGTGAAAAGGACATTATGTAAGTACCTTCTTCCCTTGTTCCTCATTTTCAACTCTATCCTTTGTTATTATTCTTTACTCATTTTTCTCCTTTGTTTTAATTCTCATTCCTCTATTCCTTTCTACTTTCCTTCAATGCTTCTTTTTATTTTTGGGATAAATTCATTGGTTTTCTTTAGGTTTTTTTCCCTTAGTTACGTGTGTTGATGTTTTCGTATGTTTTGTTCCATTAAAGATGCACTCCTTGATGTTCAAAGAAGGTGTGTTAGTTGGCATTGCAAGTTTGATCATTTTACTTTGTTGTTTATGATTTTGTTTTGTTTAGTTGTTGATGTAAATGTAGGTGTTGTTTTATGTTGTTTTCTTGTGTTTTGTTACATTAAAGGTGTGCTCCTTGACATCACATGTTTGATTTGTAATTCAACACCTTACATTGTTCTTAGCAACTTGTGTTATTTATTGTTTGTGTTTTGTTATCTTCTTATCATTTCTTCCATTTAGTAATGCACCTCAACATTGCAAGCTTTAGTTGTTTTTCATCATTGCATTTTTGGTGTTTATCATTTGTATCATTTGTTGTTTATCTTTATTTTTTTCTTATATTTTGTTGCATTCAAGGTGTGTTCATCAATACCATAGGTTTGATCCACTATTCATCATTCCTTTTTTTATTAATTTTTGTTATTCGTTCATGGTTTTATAAAAAAAATTTAATTGACTTCATGCATCAACTACTTGTGGTTTTTTCCTTTTTGCTTGCTTTTCCTTCATGTTTTATTTGATTTTTCTATTTCAAAAAATATTTCTATCAAGTATTCTATTGATTTTTTCAATGAGATTTTTTAGTGGTTTACAAGTGCATTATTACAATTTGATGCAAATTGATGATGTTTCAAAAGTGATAAAACATTCAAAACTTTAGAATGGACAATTATTTTTTGTTATGTCTTTTTTTATTATCAATTGTGCATCAATTCTTCTCAAAGTTGAAAATAAACTTCACATTGATGATTAAAAGAAAAAAATGATTTGAAATTGATGAAATCCATTTTTATAACATGTTTGAACATTTTTAATTCAAACATGTTTTTGACCCTGAAAATCATGAATTTTGAAAATGTGTTTTTAACAAAAATAACAAAAATCATTTTTATGTTATAAAGAACATGTATGCATAATATACATTATATATGATTAAGGTGTAGCGTAAAACATTTAAATTTAAAACATAGTTGTAAGTTAGGTGTGAAAAATGTAAATTTTTGGTTAATTTACACATGAATGTCATCACATTTAATCCTTGAAAACTGGACTTTTACCTTGGTGTCTTTGGTTCTTAAGATTGTGAATACACCCTATTATTCATTGTTACATCATCTTACTTAAACATCTTCAAGTGATTTAAAAAATTTCTTAAATTAGATTTTGATAATCAATTTGCAAACAACATAAATGACCTATCAATTAACTAGTCCATCCTAATTGCATATACATTGCATAATAATCAATTGTCAACAACTACATGTTTTTAAAGCTTGGCCATTGTGTGAAACTAAGATCAATCACATGGTTTTTTCAATTTTTCCTAAAACATTAACTTATAGTAGTGTAGCCCAAGGTGTTGTTGATTGTAACAAAAATTTCATGTAAATGTGTGTGTTGATTTACTTGGGTTGATCAATGATTATCATGTGTTGAGGATATTGACTTTATAAAAATGTTCACAATATAGAGACTTATTAGATGTTGGTAGGGGGATGTTGAGTGCACATTTTCCTCCACACACTAATAAGGGGTATCCTTTTAAGAAAAAATCTTGACCCCTTTTAAAAAGGAGGGTCAACATTCAATTCTTGAATTTAAAACCCAAGTGTGGGTGTTCAATTCTTGAAAATGGTTTTAGAATCCTAAAGAAGATTTTCAAAGAGTTCTTTGGAACATTTGACTTACATGTAGTGATTTCCATACCTAATTTGTTCACACGTGTGTTTGCATTTTGCACAACCTATTGAAACAAGAGGGGGAATTTCATATGTAAAGGTTAGTGCACATTATTGACTTTGAAGCACAAGAAGATACTCAATAGGTGCACCAAATGCATACAATTGATGTTGCCAAACTAATAAATCATAGCATTAAAGGCCTAAAATAATAAGTAAAAATATTATGTATATAATTGTTTTTATACCTTAAAAAGTAATGTAACATTACATGATTTTTAATAAGTTTAATTAATGTATTTATTTCTTCAATTTCATTTAACATGTGTATCAAATGTTTTGAAATTGGTCAACTCAATAATTAAGCCTATATGATAAAAAAAGTTGCATGTTACAACCGACTTGCCATCTCTAAATTGTTTGTACATTCACTACATTCTTGTGAGTAATTTCACTTTAACATTTTTGTGTTTAATTCTTCCTTGTGTTGTATATGGATTTCATTGTTTGGGTTACTTTTATTTATGAATACCATGTTCAAAAATTATGGAAAACTAATAATGGCATTGACCAAATTTGTTTATGTTGTGTTGATTATAATATCACATGATTTGAAATATTCAAATAATTTCATAACATGTTTATGTGGGTTTTTGATCACTTCTCTTCTACATCAAGGTTGTTTGATGTATTCAATCTATTGATTCAACTAGCAATTGATTCCTTTTCCAATCACATCCACCATGGGTTTGTGAGTTGATGAGTTTTGGATATATGCTCTTCTCGTGCATAAGAAATGAGGTTCAAGCAAAGTTTTGATTTCCAAGGTTGAAGAGCATGTCCAATGCAAATTGAAATTGCATGAAAAGAATAGGAGAAAAAACAAATGTGAATTGAAGTTGCATGAAAAAACCAAGAAATAAGATTATCAAGAGTTTTACCTTCTTCCAACTTGTTTACTTCATTGAATTAAAATTTTTTGATGTTAAATAAGTCCATTGGCCATTTGTCATTTATGATATAACTTTCTTGTAACATTATTACAAATGATTGAAAGACAATTTTTTTAAACAATTGTGTTTCACAAGCTGTCTTGTGCACATAGGCGGGAGTAAATGAACTTAACACTAATTTACATGCTCGTTTTTGGTAATTTTATATAACACAAGGTTTTTCATCACAAATCTACATTTTGTTGAAGATTAGATGTTAATTAAATAAAATGCTCTAAACATTTAATTAACATTGTTTGCCAATGAGGATGATGTTTTAGTTTTCATGATAACTAACATGTTATATTTTAATGTGAAATAAAGATTGTCATAGTAACACCAACTTACCATTTAATTGCCATTACATGTGAATGGCATATTAGTTCAACTTGAAACATCTTTGTTACTTTCCCTTAAAGTTATCATCAAAGTGACCTTCAAATTAATTAGTTGGACTTAGTGGTTAAGTATTTAATAATGTTCAACAAACTTAATCTTCATGCCAATTACCTTTGTCTATGGGTACATCTTGAGTCCCCATATCACCACCTTTTTAAAAAATACTTTTTCATTGTTCCAATCTCTAGGTCACTGAATAATAACATTATAAGGTCAAGAAACTTTTACACTTCATCTATGACTCAACATCGCACCACTTCTCACAATAAACACATAAGAAGAGCAATAGTTAGAGTGTGAAAGTAATGTGGAAGCATTTTATAAAAAAAATATACAAACTCAAAATGAACTTACTTATAGAACTACTTTAAACTAGTTTTCTTTGAATCGATTTCATGAAGATTATGCTGATGGGCTAATCCACCTTAATATTATTCTTTCATTTTGAATCAATTGCATTATAGTGGCTTATGTTGTTGGCCTAAATGTGAATTCATTACCTAATTAATTTCTCTTTCCAAATACCACATTTTGTAGTTTAGTTGAATTTCCAATGACAAAGATGACTCAAAATTCAATATCTTTTGGACCTTGGGTCTCCAAATTACAAAATCACCTCCATAAAGTTTTATTCATTGAAGGTTTTTCAACAATGTTAAAAGTGCATCCCAATTTCCCTCAATATTTTAGTTTTGATTCTATTGAATCATCAATGACAACATTGTTCAATATGCAATAACTTTTGCACCACGTACATTTAAACATTACAAAACCACTTTAATGCATAATTCATCATCAAGGGCTTTCCAACAATAGCAATTACATGAGGGGGGGTTGCATTGTGGTTTGGAAGATTTCAATGCGATTAAAAAACAAACAACTTTGGATATATATGCTTCAAGATTGACAAACTAATTGAAAGTTGAGGGTTAAGGTTTAGGTGGGCCATAATGTTTAGTTGCCAATTTCACACATAATCGCCCATTTTATACAAGAAATCAAGGCCAAAGTTCAACCCAAATTGAATAATCTTATTGGGGCAACCAATGAAATCAGCCCCAAGGGTTATACATTAGGAGTCAAAGCCAAATTAAAAAAAATTAATTAATTTATGACTTTTTGGCCCCATATTAGGCCCCAAAGGTGAAAAATGATGCTTATAAACTTGGGGAGCAAATTTGCAACCTTGGGCCCAATGTTGTATTATTAAAATACAAAATTTTGATGAAAATCCATACCACACATTTAAAGGAAACCAACCCACAACAACCCCTCCTTTTCCTTTTTCCTTCTTCTCCATTAGTTTTCACTTTCATCTTTTCCTCTCTTCTTATTGAATTTGTGTGCTTGTTTTTGAAACATGGAAGGAGTTTCATAGTTTTTTAGCTAAGATGTAGAGGATGTTGGAGTGTTGCATGAAAAGGTTGTATCAAATGTAGGTCTTCATGCATTTTCAACATTTCAACTTGCTTTATCAAATGCTTGAAAGTTAATATGCCCATCTTGATTTCAAATTCTACTTTTCCAAATAGACAAGGTTTGGAAAAAAATTAAGAACTTATGCTAAAGATTATATCAATTAACAAGGAAGTTTTCAATTTTCATGGCACCCAAGAAAAGAATGTTCAAGTTATGGCACCATTCGTACCCAAATAAAAACATTATATGAAGTTAACATTAAAAAATAAGAGGATGAAGGTCAAAGAAGATGAAGAATATGGAAATGAAGAAAGTAAAAAAAACTAGAAGGATTAAAACTAGAAAAAACTAGAACTATTTGAGGCCTTAAAAATGCCAAAAAAAAGGTAAGATGTTAAATTTTATTATGCTTTTAAATTCAAATTATTGTTCATTTGAAATTTTTGGAAGGAAAAAAAAAAAAATTGGAATTTTGGGAACTAAAAGAAAGAGTTAGAATTTGGGTGCATTTTTATTAATGTGTGCACCACCAATTATAACCATTTTTTAATTTTTGTACATCTAACATTTTAGAAAAATAAAGAACCATAAATGGAATTTTTTTTATAAAATTTTATTTTCAATATAATGTCATACATATCTTGAAAATTTGAAATTGATCTAAAATTTTAAAAATAGCCAAAAGGGTCAAATCACAATTAAACAAGCCAATAGGATTACTTCATAAAAAAAATTTAATCATTTTCATTTTTTAGTATGAAGGAATTTTTGAATGAAATCTTTTGCAACTTGTTATTTTAAAATACATAAAATTTTCTTCAATATATCACATGATATGTGTTAGTCCTTGTTGAATAAATCTAAAATTTTCAAAATGTGCAAATTTTGCCAGATTTTGCATTTTGTCTTGAAAAATTATTGTAATTTCAAATCATACTAAAATATGTTAACTACTTTAGGTTTTAGTTTTTTATATATAAGCTAAAAATTTGTTTTATATGTCATGTCCATTACACCCCATTTATTTTTGTTAAAAGACTTTTGAAAATTTGAAAATTCAAAACATATATTGAATTTCTAATGATTTCAATTCCATAACTTTTAAATTGTGAGTGTTTTTTAGTGTGGGAAATAGGTTATTATCATAAAATTTTCTTCATTAAAATAGTCTTTTGCAAATTTGACTACTTTTGACATAAATGTTCTTCAAATTCAAAAGTCCTTTACTAAAACCAAAACCCAAAATGAAATGAAATGAATTTTTAATTTGAAATAATCAAAACATTGATATTAATTGTTTAACACCATTTCCCATGGCATTGCATAAATATATTAACAAAGTTCATGGTTTTGGTAGTTGTCTAACATGGTATTTGATCGATTTGATTATAATTGTAGCAAAAACACTTTGAAACAATTGTAACTAGTGTTTTTTAAGCAAAGAAAACACCATTATAACTTGTTGAAAAGATTTGAAAATGACATATTTTTGGCGAATTTCTAACACAAACCTGAAGATAGTAGTATAATGATTTAAAAAAATAATTTGAAGATTTTTAAAAAATCCAAAATTTTTAATAATAAAAATACATTAATAATGATTGAAGGGATCAGGTTTGGCTCCTAATAACATGTCTGGACCCATTCAAATTACTTGCCAAATTTATAGGGCCTTTAAAAACTTGGGGTGCAAGACAACTTGAGTTTAATCACCAAGTCATTTTGTTTAAGGTGTGATCAAATGATTATTTTTTATTTTGTAAACTTTATAATGCAAAATTTCTTGTAAAGAACCAACTTTCCAACATTTCATAACCCAAATGAAAACATACATTTGCAATTTCAAGTTTTCTATTGTAAAATTTCTAATGCAAAAATTTCTTATATACAAGATCAAATTTGCAACATTTCATAACACAAATCAACGCATACATTACCATTTACGATTTGAATGAATGTAGGTGCCCATGGATTAATATTTGTGATTTCTAACAAATGTAAAGGTGGATGTATGGTTGAAATTGCATGCTCACATGGTGCCAACAATTCCTAAATTTACATGGACAACTAGAACATATAAGAAGTTCAATTTATTGGTTGAACAATACAAAATCAACAATTTAACAAATGACAGAGGAAAAAATGAATGAAAATTTTATGAGTCCATTGACCTATGGTGGCATCCATCGTTAAGATAATGAAACATGACAACCATGCATGGTAAAGAGTCAAAATTGCTTCAAATATGAAGGTAGCTATGAATTGTTGGAAAAATAATCAACTTTAGAAACATCACAATCTACATACAAAAGTGGTAAGAAGAGTTTTCATGAACAAGTAATTGATATGTTCACCAAAATGGTGGAAAACAATACCATCATGGTGAATGTTTTTGAAGAATCAATGTTCATTGGAAAAAATTGGTCATCAAATGGATTGACTCACCAATATGTTATAAACATGAAACCTATTCCAATTCTGAATTAAATTATGTAATAAAAAAGATTTTACTTTCCCATTTGAATTTTGCTTTTTAAAATGTGTTTGTTGATAACTCATGAACTTGTGTGGCTTCCAACATCTTTTAAATTTTTTCTTTTAATTATTATAATATCCCTATTATTTCCTCATCTTTCACAATTGTCTTCATTTTCAACTTTTACTTGGGTAACATGTTCAAGGTGTTGTAGTTGATGATTTTTTTTATAACATGTTCTACCATATGAAACATGTCCTTGTGTTGAAATTGTCCAAGGAGATGGTTGACTTTTTCTTACATTATATGTTTAATTTCTTTTGCCCATTTCATGCCAAAGTTATTTTCATGGATAATGCAAAGGTTATGGAAACAAATACAAGTCATACACATTCAATAATTTTGTAGTGGTATGTCAACTCTTTTTAGTAAAATTTTGGACATCATCTTTCCAAAATTCAAAAACCCTTTTCTATAATCATTCAAATATTTGATTCTATGAAATTTCAATATGTTTTTGCTCTTGGCATACCATTTTTTTCACCTTTGAATGGTGAGTAAAACCATGGCCTCATTGGATATGCTGCATTTTTATGTTCATCCATGATGGTCTGTTTTTAGGGTTTAGCATGAAAAAAGAAACAAAGGTGAGAAGAAGAAAGATAATAAGAGAATGAAATGAAAGCATGTGAGAAAGAAAATCTTATTAAAAAAGAAAAGAAATAAAAGCTTATGAAGGTCAAAATCTGCAGACTCTCTCTCCCTGAGAGGCAAAACCCAATAAAGTTTTCAATTCTTTAAATGTGTTTATAACCCATTTTATTCATTGTGAAGACCAATAGCACTGCAGATGGTGGCAGGTCTCTGGCGAATAATTATTTAATTCTGAAAATTTTCATTTTGAGACATATAATATTGTGAAAGATGCTTCATTTTCCTTCAAAAAAAAAATTCTTTGAGAAATTTCTTTTTTTTTGAAAATTTCAGCTTGTTTAAAAAATAATTAATTTTTTTTTGTTGAACCTATTATTCAACTAGGATATTGCCCAGACGTGGAAGAAAAACAAGGCAACCAAAATTTTCAACAAGATTTGATTTGGAAGATCAACAAGGTTGAGAATTTTGTGAGCAAAGCTCCATAGCTTTGGGTTTTTGGTTAGTCTTGCTTTCTGGATTGAAAACACATTTTTCCTTGTAGTAGGGCCAGAATTGAAAAACCCCACAACAAAAGAATCCCAAATCACTTTGTTTAGGGTTTTAGGGTTCATTTTTGGGCTGTAGTTTTTGAGCTTCATGTACTTGTAGTGGGCCACACCTGCTTGAAAAGAGACAGAGTGGCTTGTATCACTTTTTCCCACTTTTGATGTGGCATTATTCCACGAGAGGGAGTGGAGGGGGAGGGGATTTTTATTTGATAAATAATTTGGATGTTGGTGGGGGGAGTGATTGTGCATGAATTGCACATAAAGTTGCATGGTACTCAAAACCAAGGTTTGGAAGAAGAGAGGCTATTCATCTATTGTGAAAGCAATAGAGAGGCTATTCAGCTTCACTAACATCCATACAAAAGGAAATTGAGAATTGAAAAGTTTCATGTGGATTTCTTAATATAGTAGCCAAAGAAAAGCATTTAATTAAGAAACAAGCCATAGCTAATTAATGTGCATCAAGAAGGGTTGTTAGGGTGATGTGCAAGAAGAAAATACTAGGAACACATAGATTGTGCTTAATCTTCCATTTTGTGCTTACATTTTCCGTATTGGGCACAAAGGTGAAGTCATGTGCACCCAAGTGGCCTAGTTTTTTTCCTTTCTGGGGGAGGTGAGGGATGAGATTTTTTGGGAATTTGGTGTTCCCAATGTGTTCCCAAAAGCACTAACTTTATCCCATATCCTTTGCCCACAGTTCTCCACTTGTAATGTATATAGCTAGCTGAAAGGAGAAGGTTACGACAAATTTATTTTGGTAGCGCCCCAAAGTTGGATCACATTTTTTTTTGATGGGCCACCAGAAGAGACCCATAACCCATAACTGACCTATAACCCAAAAAAAAAAATCAAGAAAAGAAAAGAAAACTTTAGTGGTCCTCCACAAACTAGGTAATAGGTATGAATCACATGATTGCCCTCAAAGACAAGGAAGCACAACAAAACAAGAAGCAAAATTATTGCATCCATGCTGGTTAGAATTGGAAGTGTGCCTAAACTAGTGGCCACTAAAAAGAGTGTCAGGTAGTTAATCAAGTTTACACATTGAACAGAAAATGATGAAACTCTGCCAATCAAATATAAACCAAAGCACCCCCAAAAAAAAGAAAAAGGAGAAGTACAAGGAACAAAATGGAAGGACCCACAATCAAGAAGACAAAAGAACCACCTAAGAGGGGCGAACTACAAAGGGAACATCAAGTTCCCAAACACACACCCACCACACCCCTCTCATGAGAAGCATATCAAATAAGGAAAGGTAAGGAAAGGGGAGGACGTCCTCACAGAAAAGCTTTTCACAATGGAAAGCAAAATAGTTGTTGTCAAGAGGCAACAACTAGCACTCAAAATCATGACACTCTTGTTTGTTTGTTTGTTTGGCTGGCTTTGCTTGTGTCAACGATTCCACACTCCATCAAACAATACAAGCAAATGCAATCCAGTGTTAACAGTATGTTCTGTTCTCCTGTTGATGAGAAAAATCGTCAGAAAACCATCCATGAAAGTGGTATCCTGTTCTTATAATCTGAGCCGATCTCAATAAAAGCAAAGCAGTGCATGCAAGCTCCAGCAAGCATTTGTTTGTGCATAATATCATCCGAACGTCATCCATGAAGGTGGATCCTGTTATTGTAATCTGAGCTTTGAACATAAAAAGCGAAGTGGTGCAGTCTTGTAAAAATCATCCAAAAATCATCCATGAAGGTGGGATTCTGTTTTTATAATCTGAGCTGATCTCAATAACGAGCAAAAAGTAGTGCATGCAAGCTCGAGCGAGCATTTGTCCTGGAGAAAATCATCGAAAAATCATCCATGAAGGCGGATCCTGTTATTGTAATCTGCGCATTGGTAATAAAAGCGAAGCAGTGCGTGCGAGCTAGAGCTCGAGCATTTGTGGCTGAAAAATTCATCCCAAAATCATCCATGAAGGCGGATCCTGTTATTGTAATCTGAGATTTGGTAATAAAACGGAAGCCGTGCGTGCGAGCTTGAGCTTTGTTGCTGGGCGCTCTGGTGTGTGTTTTTCGCAGAGCAAGAGGAACGGAGGCAAAGCTGCTGCGACGGAGAGAGAGACAGAGAGAGGGGAGAGTTTTCCACGATGTCCGTCATGGCGCCCCTTGGCCTGTTGCTGCTGTCTGCGATCTGGCTTCTCCCATCCGTTTCAGCCTTCTACTTGCCCGGCGTTGCACCTCGAGACTTCAAGAAGGTTAGTGGTTTCATTCCATGCGTTCTGCTGTTTACTTTTGCGCATCCTATTACTACTTCTCTGTTTTCTCCCTTTCTTTTTCCTTTCTTATTAGCTTCTATATATTTTTCGTGGATTGATGATGCTCTGTCGTTTTTGAGGTTTCTGCCGGGCCGGGAACCTGAACATGGCCGTTCCGGGCTATGGTGTGAGGGTTTGATGAGAACATGCTAGATCTATGGTTGCTCGGGTTTGTATCGTATGCATTCTCTTCAGGTCTTGTTATCTCTGTGCTCGATATCTTGGCAATCAGGAACCATGCCTTTTTTTGTTACGAGTTCTCCAATGAGATCCTTCTTGCTGCCGGAGCCTGGCCATCACGGCTAGTCATTGAAGCTCAGATTCGGTCAAAAATCTTTTTGAAGAGTTACAGCCGTTGGCAGATTTTGTAGTTGAAACTCAGTGTCGCAATACTGGGCATTTCATGTCAAGCTTGTGTTTTGTTGTGTTTTTTGGAGTCCCTGGCCCCCGTTACATGGGGCTGAGATTTTCTGTTCTTTTTCTGTGGGTTGGCAATCCTTCTGTCAGCTGGTTCTTGTAACATGTAGGAACTGCATTGCTTATTAGTAATGTCTTGAGGTTGCTGTGCACCAAAGACACTATAAGCCTCAGTGCACGAGATAGTAATCATTGTTGAATTTGGCACATGTTAGCAATGGTGTTGCTGCCCTAATATTGATCTATCTAGTGTTCCCCTTGTTGACTCTTATGTCAAGTCTGAAGTCTTGCAGAGTGGTTTTGTTGGCACAGGGGGATGATCTACAGGTGAAGGTGAACAAGCTCACATCCACCAAGACGCAACTGCCATATGCATATTATTCACTCGACTATTGTAAGCCAACGAAGATCATAAACAGTGCTGAGAATTTGGGCGAGGTTCTTCGAGGTGACATCATTGAAAATTCTCCTTATGTGGTAAGTTTTCAAGACAACTGCTTGAGACCTGTGGGCGTATTCTATTAACTGCACACTTTCTGTGCATGCTTATTCACTCAGATACCATGGTGATGCCTTCATATGCCATGGCAGTTCTCTATGATATTCACCCATAAACAATTAGACCATGCAGCTTGGTGCAGGTTGTTTCAGTTTATAGGGATTTGGGTCCATCTCTTTCATCTCAGTTGACTACGTTCATGCTTGTCTTGAAACTTTCCGTAGTCTTCAAAACTGCATGGGGTTTAGCTTTGGATCTGCATGTGCTAGAGGCCAGATGACCCAAGGCAGGTCAGGAGTTGCGTAACCTCTTGTCTCTTGGATACCTGTAGTTGCTGAAGGGGACCATGTGACTGGTGTTCACTCACCCTCAAGCTCTCTGGTTGTATGGGCCATAACAAAATGTTTCTGATCTGGCAGTTTCAAATGAAGGAGGACAAGTCCTGTGTGGTTGTCTGCCGCCATGAAAAACTCTCACAGAGCTCAGTGAAGGCATTCAATGAGAAGATTGATGATGACTATCGTGTGAACATGTAGGTGTACTTGCTGAGAGCCAAGGGCAATCTGTCATTTGACACCTGTCCAACAATTGATTGCGAACACTGATAATGAGTAGATTAGATGTTATCATGAGATGCCCTTTGCTGATTGGCAAACTGCAGTTCAATTCTTTTTGGAATTCTGATGAATTGGAGTTGGCCATATGCTTGCTTACAAATCACTTCAGTCCAACTAATGTGAGGTAGTCTTTTATGGTTGGGTCTGACCCTATCAGCATGTTGAGTGGCAACAATAAACAATTGACTGGCTTTTGCAGGATCTTGGATAACTTGCCAGTTGCAATGCGTATATCCTCAGATAATGGTGTATATTCAGGTTATGATCGTGGCTTTCGTGTTGGAGTAAAGGACTCATTGGAAAAGGTAAGTGTTCAATACCCATGCTTTCATGGATGGCTGTATCATTGCACAGTAGGTGTGCTGGTTCAATCAACCTGCACACAAAGCATTGAGATTGCATGTGCTCTCTTTTGCAGGGTAGCACAGAGCATAAGTACTTCATACACAACCACCTCAGCTTTAAAGTGCAATACCACAGTGATGGTGTTTCTGAAACTTCACGGATTGTGGGATTTGAGGTCACACCTTACAGGTGCGCATTTGTGGTTTGTGTGGGCTGATTTTTCTACTGAGATGTTTGTCACATGTGACTTTCACCGCATTGTGGCTTGAATCTCTCAGGGCCACTGGAAGAAATCTTGTTGCTACTGGCATTCTTTTTTTTTTCCCTTAGAAGGCATTTATTGAAAAAGTTAACAAGGACTCACTGGTCTTACTGGGACACTCATTGTTCAGGAAACACAGCAGCATCCGTGTTGGCCTGAATAGTTTGGCAAGTTTATATGTAGGAGCTACCTGTATTTTTGGTGGCTGTTTTCTCACACAAATGTTTTTCCAGCTGACATTTTGTGTGGGTTCCAGTGTGAAGCATAAGTACGAGAGTGCATGGGATGATGAGAAAACAAAATTGACAACTTGCAATCCAAATGATAATGAGTCCACCAAGCAAAGAGATCCGCAGGAGTTGGTGGCTGATGAGGAATTGATTTTCTCCTATGACATCAAGTTCTTGGTATGTTTCTTTCCTATGATCCTTGGCTTCTAAATCTGCAAATTTCTTTTATGCTTGTGTGTTTTCTGAACGATATCTATTACTAACTTGGACTGCCCAGCTGCATGTGTTGCATGTGGCTTGCATCTTCATCACACTTTGGATGAAAAGGGTTTGGAACTTGTTCAGTTTCTTGGTGATTCATAGACCGTTGTAAGTTCTGTTGACCATGTTTTCTGACAAGTGAAATATCTGGCCACCATGCAGCCTAGCGAGGTAAAGTGGGCATCTCGATGGGATACCTACCTGTTGATGGGTGATGATCAAATCCACTGGTTCTCCATAATAAATTCCCTCATGATCGTGTTGTTCCTCTCTGGGATGGTAGCCATGATCATGATGCGTACCCTGCATCGGGATATTTCAAAGTACAATGAGCTTGAATCACAGGAAGAAGCTCAAGAAGAGACTGGTTGGAAGTTGGTTCATGGGGATGTCTTCAGGCCACCAAGTCATGCTGGACTACTGTGTGTCTATGTTGGTACTGGGGTGCAGTTCTTGGGGATGACAGTTGTCACAATGATATTTGCCATGCTAGGTTTCCTATCACCAGCAAACCGGGGTGGCTTGATGACAGCAATGCTTTTTCTATGGGTTTTCATGGGTTTATTTGCTGGCTATGCATCTTCTAGGATGTACAAGATGTTCAAGGGCACTGATTGGAAGACGAACACCTTGAAGACAGCATTCTTGTTTCCAGGAACAATCTTTGTTGTATTCTTCATTCTGAACGCCCTTATCTGGGGTGAGAAGTCATCTGGAGCCATCCCATTTGGAACCATGTTTGCACTTGTCTGCCTTTGGTTTGGAATCTCAGTGCCACTTGTGTTCGTCGGCAGCTACTTTGGGTTCAAAAAACCAGCAGTGGAGGATCCAGTCAGAACCAACAAGATTCCACGGCAGATTCCTGAGCAGGCATGGTACATGCGCCCAGTTTTCTCCATCCTTATTGGAGGCATCCTACCATTTGGTGCTGTCTTTATCGAGCTCTTTTTCATCTTGACATCAATCTGGCTGCACCAGTTCTACTACATCTTTGGTTTTCTGTTCATTGTGTTCTTGATCCTCATGGTGACTTGTGCGGAAATCACAATTGTCCTCTGCTACTTCCAGTTGTGTAGTGAGGACTACCACTGGTGGTGGAGGGCTTATCTCACAGCAGGGTCATCCGCTCTCTATCTCTTCCTGTATGCAGCATACTACTTTTTTGCGAAACTGGACATCACAAAGGTTGTATCAGGGATCCTGTACTTTGGCTACATGGTCATCATCTCTTACTCTTTCTTTGTGCTCACAGGCACAATAGGCTTCTATGCATGCTACTGGTTCGTACGGACCATCTATGCATCTGTGAAGATTGACTGAAACCGACCATGTTAGGTTAAGCAACAGTCTATTGGGGTGGGCAGTGGGGAATTCAGGACATGTAAATTCTTGGACAGTGGAGGGTGGAAAGTTTCACTCTGATGGAGGGTTGAATTTCAAAAGCATATGCATTTATTTGAGAACTGCCTGAAGACCTAGGAAATCAAAGTTGCTAAGTAGACTTGCAATGCCATAGCTTGAAGAGTTAGCAATTCCAGATGTGGTAGTAGCTTTGGCTGCTTAATTTTTTCTCTTCAAAGATGTACTCTGTACATCACAGGGGTCGTAGAGATGCTTTTAGCACTGGTAGTAGAAGCTGTTTTCTTGAGAGTTCTCGACAGTTGAGTAAAAAGAACCTGCAATCTTTCCAGTTGCACAAATGGTCTTCCCCATTGTTTCCAAACTGCTTTTTTAAAAATTTGAGGAAGACCTGTCTTTTGTCTTAGAGTCGCATAGAATGTTCTATTTGTTGGTGTATGTGGGAAGTGCTTTGTGTAGTGTTCTATTAGTTAGTGGAAGATGCTTGTGGGTGTTGTATCCATCAAATGAAAGGTCCTATACTATATATCTGATGAGGTTTTAGCATTTGCTCAGTCAAGTGTTAACTCCTAAAGTTGACAAGATGATACTTTTGGTCTCCAAAGCTTTCTGAATTGCTAACCAGCAGACTATAGTCACTATATAAGTCATTGATGACATTGCTTCTGAAAATCATTGAAATTGTGGACAGATAGATGGCTAATAACTCTGTTTCCCATCCTCTTCCCTGATGCTTGTACCACACTTTTGCATAGTTCAGAATGACTTAGGGGAGCTACTGTAGGGGAGGAACTTTGTGTTCCCAAATTCCAAAGTGTTGTAGAATGACATGACATTTTAGTCTACATAATATTAACTTGGGATTTCATAATATCCATGTTAAATTTCTTAATTAAAATTTATTTAGTGCAACATGCAACTGACCAAAAGATTTATAAAAAAGTCATGAAAAATATTTTAATCAATCAATCTTTTTTTTTAATCAAAACTATACAAGTTGCATATTAATCAATTTTGATCCAATTTCACTAAGAATTTAATATATTTGAATAATTACAAAACCCATTATTCATTTGTAGGGTTTTTTTTTTGTACTTGTAATGCAAGTAGATTTGTAATTTATTTTATTTTGCAATGTGAACTCCTATAAAATGCACGAAAAGTAGGGAGGAAACATGTTTTAATAAATAGATTTTTTTTTAAAATTAAAAAAATTATATCCTAACCTAATAACACATATTTGATTGATGTAAAAAAAAACCCCCTAAACCCAAATATTTCATTTTATTAAAATATTCTACTTTTGATCTACTTTTAAGCTCATATATATATATATATAACATTTCTCATAAGTTCGATATACAACATGGACGAGTTTCATTGTACTTACATTCATTTAAACACTACTTGCATGCTTTTATATGGATGTCACAAGATAAATATGAAACATGTAGATTTGATGTTCACTTTATCATGCTCTCACCTCTCTCCAAAATTGAAACATATTGGAACATCATGATTCACTAAAAGGTTTAGGTAATTGTTCAAGAATAATATGTGATTATTGGGGAAATCAATTGCAATGTTATGTCATAAATACCTGCATGTTAATCAAAATTCTTCCCAATTGAAACTTATTTTCCACAAAAGATTCATGCACAATTTGGGCCACATGGCATTTGGGAAGGGTGGGGGTGAGGGTGGGGGGGGTGGGGTTAAGTCAACACACCAACAAAACATCAAATCTCATAATTCATTAACGTAAGTGGTCCTTCCTGGTCACATGTGACATCAATACATGAAAACCTCAGTTGGCAATGGGAATAAGGATTAATGTAGGAGTTTCTTTTACAACACTTCTATTTCCAACAATAGAGGATTGCAAAACCATGAAGATTTGCAATTCCTGACCTTGGGCAAGTCAACACTGTAAATTTTATTCCTCCTAGAAACAAGAACCACGTTACAATCCGCATAAAGAAGGAATTTAAAAAGCTAGGGAAATCATTACTTCTGGCATTGCATTCATTTCTAAAAGTCCTTCATCCAAATATTTTGGAACATAATATTATGGTCAGCTAATCTTTAACTTCTCCATCTTCCAAACGAAGATATAATTATTGTGTTTTGATGCTGAAGGGCCCTGATGAGAGAAGTTCCATTCAAAAGTTGGCGATTTGTACCATAATTTCAACTAAAAATACTTGCCCGTACTATACGTTGTTAGATAATGGTGATCAAGTCTTGTAAGTTATGAATACTCCAAGTCGATCAAGAACCTGATCTGAGCCTCCCCAAAAACCCAAGATCTTTCCACTGTCACTTCTGAATCTTTTACCACCACGTTCAGGTTCAGGGTTGCCATAGGGGCCATAGGTTTCGATGTTGGTCTTGAATGTGATGGAAGTGACACACGTCACCTCACCTCCTACTGAATGGTAACCATGTCGTGTACCCAAAACTCCCTCAATTTGTTTAAGATACTCTTTAGGGTAGTCGAATTTTATCTACACAAATGACAATGGCCATATATAAAACTTAGAACCTACATACAAATTATGATTCATTTGTTGAGGAGAGAATGATTATTTCTACAAATAATTATGCAATTTTGCTAACTTTCCAAAAATCCTAATTTTCTTCAATTGAGTCTATGAATATATTCACAATGCACATGACATAACTTTCATAAAATATTGAAAAAAAATCCAAATCCAATTCAATCAAGTTTTGACCTACTACTTGCCTAAATCACAAGATGCAAATGAGACTCACCTCAACTTCTTGGAGTTTCTTTACACGGTCAGAAGAAGGATTGCCATGGTGAGGGGAGTGAAATGATTTGCCACCTTTATCATATTCAACACTCAGAGAAAAAAAAACTTTTTCATCGCTCTTGATCTTGAACCCTTTGACGCCTGATGCTATTTCATCATTAAAAGGAACCCCACCAGGTCCCCCCCAAGGACCTTCGACAGTCCAAGGGACTTGGACCTCTGGTTTGAAATCCTGTGTATGCCACCTTGTCAAAAAGGTTGAGGCCACTATACTTGTGATCATGTTGTGAGCATGACCTGAAATGCTTGGACTCTGGCTACGATTGACGATGATAGCTATTTGTACGAGAACAATATGTATATTGGTATCAATACAAGAAAAGATCAACAACCAACTCATACTTGAAATGCATCAGTGCGTGCCACATTGGTAGATTTGGTACCTTAGTTGGCTTCAGTGTAGAAGCAAGAATGTCCTTTTTCAGTGCCTGGGTTTCATCATCTGTGAGGTAAAAGACAGGGAACCAGATTAGATTGTCCCCATTGAGCCAAGTAAACACTTGTCAGCAAACAACCTAAGCTTAAATAACCAAGGATTCATGTAAATCATTCATCAAGATTTGACTGGAAGGAGGATTGGGGTCTTGGGGGGGCTGTAAAATAGATGTACTGGAGAGATATGGTTAAAGGCTTTCAAGGCACAAGATTGCTTGCCCCATGCTAGATACTGCACTCTGGAGTCTTAATGGTGGCATGGTTTTCTTTTTCTTGTTTTCTGAAGAACAACAGCAGACGCGACTTGACAAGGCGTTGGCAGCTCAAAGTCAAGCTCATTGGCAATTTAAAGGGCCGGCAGGAGTTTCACCTCCACACCACTGGGTTTGAAGTTCCAAGGCCCTAGAATGGTGGCATAGTTTTCAAGTTTCATTTCCAACAAGAACAAAATACTACATAAAATATTGCTCAACGTAAACTCCAGAAGTGACTCTTTGAAGATGGAAGCACCTACCACGTTCGCAGTTAGCGCCCTATTTTATGACTTGTTTGGAAGCGCTCTGTCATGAGTAGCACTGAGCAGAGTAGCTTTTGGAGAAAGCAATAAGCGTACCTGTGAGAAGAAGACCTTTGATGTATCGTAATTCTTTGCAGATTTCGGGGAAATCGAGCCTGGAACGAGGATCGTGGTCCCAACACCGTTGAATCAAGGACACCAGCCGTCTCGGGCACATTTCGGGGAGCTTTGGCCGAGCACGCTCACGTGTTATTAGTTTGCGTAGGTCCGTCAACCTCTCACCTTCAAAAGGCTGTTTCCCAGTCAGGATCTCGTAGCACACAAGAGCGAAACTGTACACGTCTGCTTTGAAGGGGTATGCAATTTTAGGCAGTTGCACAGCGTCACTGTCGACCTTATCCTTGGTGATTTTGACCTCGGGAGCCATCCATCTTGTAGTACCAACATCGGGTGTCTGGTTGGAATATCTGGTGTTCGAGTTTTTTGTCTTGGACAACCCGAAATCGGCGAGCTTCGCATTTAGATATCCCTCGCTATACTCAAGCTCAGGGGCGCCTGAAAGACGTTTCACTAAAACGTTCATGGATTTGAGGTCGCGATGTGCTACGGTTCTACTGTGCAAGTATTTCAATCCCCGTGCCACTTGAAGCATAAGATCCACTGCTGGAAGGATTGATAGCGGACCATCGGCGGAACCTTTGGATTCATTGTTGTCTAGATTTTCCAAAAACGTAGAAAGGTCCTCCTGCATGAGCTCCATGACGACGATAGATTTATTCCCACCTGTCCTAATTTCAGACCAACCAACTACTCTCACCACATTCGGATGACAGAGCTGAGCCAGAACCTCAGACTCCTGCTTAAAACTCTTGTTGTCAACACCAGGGAATACCTTCTTGGCATATTTGTCTTCTAGCCATGTGGTTTCCTGAACTTCGCCAAAGGACCCGTGCCCTATCTTCCTCACATTAGGAAGATCTCGATGATTCACCTTCCACAATAAGGAAGGCAATATTTCTGCAGACGTACTACCCTGATCAGCTGCTAATTCAGTCGGCCTACTATCCAGCCTCTCACTAAACTGCGCAGCAAGGCATTTGTAATCTGTGGACCTCGCACAACTAGCATCACAAACATGGCCTTGGCTTAGGAGCTTCAAATACGATTTCAAATCCTCTCGATCTTGATATGCAGCCGCCTCCAGTTTGAAGCGATCAAGAACACTCAGCCTACCATCACATGCTTCTGGCTCTACAACGGCAGCCTGCTTACGTACAGCACTCTGTAAACAAATACAGAGTATGGAAGTGCACCATTGCACTTCATAACAAATCTCGACAAAGTCCTCCGAGCTCATTTCACTACGTTGTCTAATGGCTGCTCTCAGCCACTGCTCGCCACGACATTCCTTGATAAGCAACAGAGCATCCGTCACAACTCGATACAGCTCTTTTCCCAACGTTGCCTCACGTCGTTCAAGGAAATGAGCAGAACCGGCTGCAGACTTCACACATTTCAAAATTTCTCGAGTCTCTGAGAGCTTCTGCGCAACACATTTACACTGCCGTTTGTTGAGCTTCAAGAGTTGCTCATTCTCTCCAGATGTAAGGTCCAAAGCCTCACCTATCGCCTTTCTGGCCAAGACCAGGAAATTTGGGGCCATGATCAGCACTTGCTCCTCCCAATCTCTCTATTAAAAACCAGAACCAGTTTTTCCAAAAGGGTGCACGAATCTTTGTATGGGTATACCTCAAAAGGACGGACTGAGGATTCCCAGATTGGAGTTCCCCTCTTATCGTAGAAGAGAACTGGCCTTCTACAAATTATTCTGCCATGGAAGTCTCGCTACCGACTGAATGATTTGAAAAACCATTCATGTTCAGGACGCGTTTGGGCCATTGTCTCATCACCATCGGTAATGTGGCAAGAAATGACATAATGACATAATCTGCCATCTCAGATTTTAACCCCAGACGTCTGTGCGGACCAGAAGCCTCGTCCCTAGTACTTGTACCTACACTATCCTGACACCCCTATGTTATAGGGGACACCTTCCTTCCTTCTTCTCTCTTGCCCCTTCGATGTGCTATTTGTCTCTCAAGCTTATTTATCAAAAAAATTGAGCTTGAAAATGGAGAAAAATCTTCAAGTTTTGCTATCTGCCCATGATATGAAAAGACCAGTTTTGCCAGTTTCGAAAGTGGAGTTGGCAGGGTTCTGGGAGGCACTGGGCCTCAACAACATGCCCTACTGGAATAGTAAAAATAGCTTGCATTTTATTTTTTGGCTTGTGTCTGAATGATCATTGTATGTGCAATTTTGACCACTCATTTCTACCTCATCTCAAGTACAAATGTTGAATTTTTTTTTCCCACCAGCCTCATATGCCCAACTTCCATCTACTAGAAGAGTGTTAGGGTTATTGAACTTATGATAGCTAAATCAAATATTTTGAAACATCAAAATTTGAAAACTGCTCATATCCCATAAAATTGCAAGTTCAAAGATGAGGATTTTTCATTTCTCACGCAAATTACACATTTTACTACCAATAGATTCAGATGGAAGTCCCCTACAACTCTACTAAGTCAAACTTTTAAAATGTGGCAAAATTGCAATTATTTGGAGGTTATATGATTGCAACTCTCTTGTGTCACTTCGCACTGGTTTGGACAATTAAGGGTTAATGTATAGGGGAAGGCTTGCATCCCAGGGCTCCTTTGATTTGAGGATCATTAGTCCTAACAGTGGTAGCCCAAGGTAATTATGGCATTCGGGTTTAGGGTTTAGACTTTCCCCAGCTTAAAGTATGACCTCATAATTATTTTGTTGAACCTTTTTTGCAATAAAGCTTTGCAGGCCAACTCACATGAAATGTCTGCAAATTGTTTTATAATTACAAACAACATGCAAATCAAAGTCGCTATTAAGGGTAGTAGAACTGTTCTGTGTCGTAGACAGACAGACATAGATAGTGAACGGGAGCTGTAATGTCCATGTTGGACAGATAGACATGGATGAATGGGAATAGTGAACAGGAGCTGTGATGTCCATGTTGGACAGGCTGGACCGAGGAGATTTAGTAGGGTCAAGGTGGACAGAGGTGAAGGATGATTAGGTGAGATCAGGACTGCTAAGATTAAATTCAAATCAGTTTATGGAGGGAGAATGGAGTGCATTTAGGATGCCTTGGAGTTGGATGAGGCAGTTCTTTTGGACAGTTGAGCAGTTTTTAAGAGTTTAGAGAATAATTTTGATAAGGAAGAGTATTCTTTCAATATGAACTATTGTTTTGTTTTGTCTATGTTTTCTTTCCATCATCTTTTCTTTTCTTTTCATTAATATGAGATTTGGAACTGTTGTAAAATTATTGTAGATTCAGAAATGTGTGGATTCATATGCTATGAGGTAGTTTTGGTTGAATTCTGTTCTGGATCATGTATTTGTTCAAGTACAAATTATGTAACTACAAACTAATATGTTAAAAGAACAGAATCTGGATATAATACAATGTTGGAGCACTAGGATTTACCGTTTGGTGACCATCTCCAAAATGAATTTGGGGTCAGAATTTTAGGTTTTATGATTTGCCTTAGTTTTATTATTTTGCGAGTAGTACAAAAAGGTTATTGTGAATTTTATTTATTTATTGATCTATAGATTCAAAATTGATGAGGAAAATTGTTAGGAATTATATCTGAGCAAGTGACTATGGTCAAGATTTAAATTTGTGGCAAAAAAAATTTCCCAAAAAAGAGTGGTAGAATGGCGACAAACATAAATTGAATGGTGACCCGAAGTTTGCAGAGACAATTAAAATAGACAACAATGCAACAAAAGGACAAGGAAATTGTAGTAGTTTAGACCCATAGTTTGTGAATGATATAGCGCAATTTTATACTCTAAAAAGAGTACAATATATTGTCCAAAAAATACCCTCGATGGAAGAACAACCTATAGTGTACAAGATGTTGTTAATTTGCAACAAATATGGAACCTTGGGAAACATTTACTAATAGATTGATGAGGTAACCCAGTATTCGAGCGAGGTCACCAATGAGGGCAGAACCTTTAGAAGTTGATCTAAAGGGATGGGGAGACAATGCAATCATGCTTACTCTTGTAGATTTACAACGTAGGGTATGGGAAATAACAGAGATGAGTTTGTCAACCCAAAGACATGGTAATTTATACAAATTTGAGGAGGTATTATAAATTCATCAAGAAGTACAAGGAGGAATGTAAATTAGAATCACATATAGAGGTTCTGTTTAGCAATCTACTTCACCCTAGTATTGTTAAATCCATGATGAGTGGGATGAAGACTTGGACAATGATGAAGTTGAATAGGTATTACCATAGTGTGTTGAAACTGTTTTACAAATTGAGGATCTAGAAGAACAAGCTTTTGTAACAAAAACAATATATCAAACCAAGATGGAAAGCAAAGTTGAACACATCACTCCACCAATGGTACCAATGGCGATGATCAATACAAAAATATGGTCGACAAACAATGTTAATGTAATGCAGACCAATGAATCTAGGACTAGGCACAATCGTCAACACATATTTTTACCAAGAGAAGGATGGAATAGAACAAGTCAAAGCACATATCAACAATTTAGAACCACAATTGGTCGTTGTAGTTTTACAAATAGGAAGATCATCCTCTCATGGATTGGCTTTTCATAAAAAAAGACATATGGGATGCAATGATCAGCCATTTTCATTCCCAAGTGTAGAATGATTGAAACCCGGAAAATGATCATAATCTATTAATTATGCCACAAAAAATGATCCCAACAAAACAATTACAAAGTTATAGAAATGCAAACAACATTATAGATAAAGGTGATGGATAGAATATTCCTTATGTTCTAATACCCCAAATCACCAAACCATTCCACTTTGTTCCAAAGAGAAAGGGGATGATTATAAACCATCCTACTTTAAGCGAAAGTGAAGTGGAAACTTAGGGGTGTGGGGTGTGGGGTGTGCACACCTACACATTTTTGGGATAATTAAAACTACTTGCCAACATGGAACATTAATGTGGCACTAACGTGGTAGATTGATGACCTGGCATGGGTGACTTAACATTGACATGGCACACACGTGGCAAGTTGAGGACATGGAAAACATGACTAGACACAATGTGGTAGTCCCATGATGTGGCATAAATAACATGGAAATTACGTGGTAAACACAACGTAGATTGTTGGCCATGGCCTTGGTGACATGGTGTTGCACACATTGCACATAATTGATGTGGTGTTGGTGTGGCAACTTCTTTGGATGGAACGTCACCTATTGTGCATGCAAACATGATGTTGTGCTACTAGGTTATAAAAGAAGGATTCATTGATGACAATGCCTTCCAATTGCCCATGAATTTGAATAGAGTTTACTCGCACTTTATTTTTTGAAGGTTCCATTTTCTCTACAAAGAGTGTGATATAAAAAGTGTTCCCTTTTTTACTCTTGTATTTTTCTCCTTGGAAGTTTGGAACACATGTGGAAAAATTTGCAGCTTTTGTTAACAACACCTTGAATTATATTTGAATGGAGAATGTGGTTTAATGGGTTTTCAATTGGCACACATATCAAACACTGAAGTCTAGGTCCCAAGGTCTAGGCTATAAATTCAACAAGGTCAACTAGTAGGGGTTGTGGGGGATTATATTTGTATTTGAATTTAAATGGGCACACTTCCCATGTGTATATTTTGAACCCCCAACCACATGGTTTCAAGTTGAAAAAGGTTGGGTAGATTGCCCTATCATTGTTTTTGTGAGATGGCAAAGTGCAAGAGAATAGCAAGTTGAGTTATGTTACCATGTCTAAAAAATGAAAGTATCACAACATCAAAATAGCCAAAGTAAAAGAAGTGAGCAAAGCTATATGGGAAACCTTGAAACACATTCAAATACTTGATGAGATAGAAGAAGAGAATTGAGACTCAAAATCAAAGTTTTTTCTAACCCCTCTACAAAGCCCAAGTGAAGCAAAAAGTAAAAGTGCAGAATATGATTAGAGGTGCAATGAAGAATGCAATAGGTGTCGATTAGCATGATTTTTTACCACACATGAAAGGATTGTTATAGACTTGTTGAATCCAGGGGAGGTTGGCAAGAATTGCCTTCTATGTCTACAAGAATGGAGCCAAAAAAAATGGAAGTGCAATGTGGTGAAGAGATCTAAAATGTTGTAGCATCCACTATACCGGGAGGTGATGGTAGGGATGCATAGAAATTAGTTAGCACCAATTGTTAGCAAATACATTTTTGCACCACTCTGGATTCTTGTCCTATGTACTCCATTAATATAAATACCAAGTAAAAATATGAATTAGGACAATTTTTTTTACATTGTTGCAAAACTACAATTTATTATACCATGCGATTAATGAAGATCAAAATCATAATGCTAGGATTAAAAAAATACTCAAGTTTCATTAAAATATACAATACATCCCATTCATATAATAGTTTTTACACTTTTAGACTCATACCCCATTATTTTTATTTTAAAAAAAATTGCCACAACGTCTCTTGTGGGAGGTTTACCACTGTATTGGCATGCCTTCTTGTAGTTACAAAAAGTAGTTGTAACTACTTCGTGTCATATCGTTATGCAATTACGACAATTTGTCTATCATGTTGACACAGTATGCTCAATTTATATGGACTTATCAACCTACTACATTTTGATAATTAAAAAATAAATTGTTAGGATTCTATTTAGTTTTCCTAATCTTATTACTTTGTTGACATGCCTAAGTATTTCCCTTACATTATCCCCCTCTTAATGTTATAGTGTCCCCACATAGCTACATAAGTTCTAGCATTTTGCAATAGTTTTCTTACTTCACTACATGTTCTTAATTCCTAAGACATCCTGATTTGGCATAAAGTATCAATTATGTTGGAGTTAGGAAATCATCAATTTCACTATTTGAAAACTTAATTCCTTCCTTGGTACATGTAATCCATTGCCTTCGAGAGCATTTGCTAGTCTAATCAATCTTCATAGGGTGTGATAAACATTATTCATAATGAATGTTCTTACCAACACATGGTTGTTTGGACAACTTTTCCACCAAATGCCATGTCTTTAAGATGGCTACCTGTAAAGATTATTCATTGATTCCCAAATGTGCTTCTTGAACATAGTACTTGACAGTCTTCCAGATGATAGAAGCCATGGTGCGATTTGTGACATTGGTGAGACAAGTTAATTTTTGACAATTACTCATGATTTGTTCCCACTTCTTGGGTTGGTCCTTGGCTTTGTTCTTGACATGGTCTGGTATAGTTTCTATTCATGTCATAATGAAAGTGGGTTGGCTAGATGTAGAGGTTTGATGATGATGGTAGTAGTCCTCATACACAATCTCCAGCTTACAATAATGTCGTAGAATGTAGAGTCCTAAGCACCCTACCTCAAATTCTAGGGCACCGTATCCTCTAGGTTGGTGGCATTGGATATAATAACACACAATGTTATATGATAGATATTTTCTCCATTCCAGATCATTTATTGCCCACATGGAAAGAAATTAGTTCTTTGTGATGTGTGCTCCCAACATAGGTGGTGTTACTCCTACTCGTATATAGATTTGGAAATGATGCACTAGATAGTACATCTCAAGAGCAAGAATCACTTGCATGATGTACCCCATTTTTAACATCATGTGGAGCATATCATTCCTTGTATAAAATCTAATACCTATTCTCTCTACTAGTGTAGGATGTTTTACTTGTGGTGGCATAGCTCCAAAAATAAACTTCCTCACTTGAATCTCCATTCTTTTTCTTCTTGTACTAACTTTTGACCTCTGAAATCCTTTAGTTTCTTCTTTAGATGCTCCCACCTGGTTTGTTATTGTTTTTTCATTACCAAATTATTCTTTGATTACACTCTGAGAGTAAAGATGTGATAATGGAATGGTCTCATCTTCATAAAATATATCCACTATATTTACATTTGCAAAAATTTGTTTCACCTTTTCCATTATTTCAGTTGATTTGCCTTCCTCCTCAACTTGCCTAACTTTTCCCTCTATGGTAGCATCATCTTCAATTTCTTCATTTGGTACTATTCATTGATATGCCACATCCAAAGCATTAACATAATTTTTGACTTGTGCAAAGTGCCACCTCCTAAATTCAACTTCAACATTTTTTAGACCTTCCCTTAATTCAACAAGACCTTCTTCTATTAGCTGATTATACAATTTTACCTTAGCTTGATTTGCCATAGGTGTAACCTCCCATTTTATATTGATTTGTAACTAAAGCATTTGCATTTCAATTTAAGTCATCTGTACCTCCTTCTAAAGTTTGTTTGCTTTCACCATGAACACCTTTTGGTCTTGATAATGAGTCTGCCAAGCTGTTCAACTATCTCCTTCTAAGAGGCTAACAAACTTTCATGTTTTTGCATTATCCTTTCCATCTCCTTTAACCTTTCATAGATATTCAATTGGTTCACTTTGAAGGTTCAAATCTCCAAACTTTGTTGTCTTATCTATGTATCTGCCACAAGCAAGAGTTTTTCTTGTTCTTTTATATTTTTCCTTTTCGTACAAATGATACTTTGTAATTTTCCTCCCTAATAGTCTATTTTAGAAATAAGATTGTGCAATTCCAAATTCTTCTCTTCTGTTATTCATAATATCATAAGTTGTTTCCTCCAACTTCTATTTTGTCTCTACCTAGCTGACTTTCTTTGTTTCAAATTTGCATCCAACTAATTATTTCTATTCTCTAATTAAAAAAATTTCATTCTAGATTGTTGTCTCTCCTTGATTAGAGATTCATTATGAGTTGTGAGCTCCAGTACGTTCTTTTCCATGTGTTTTTTATGTTGCTCTAACTTTTGTTTCTATACTTGTTTTAATAATTGACCTTTTGTTTTTTTCCAATTGTCTTGCCAAAACATCCTTCTTCCAATTGATGAACCATAGCTATGCAATTTGTGTCATCATAACACAATTTCTATTTCCAACTCTTAAGGCTATTTCCTTGAATTGATCAACCATAAAATTCAGTTTTTCATTAACATTAATGTTGCTCATCTCTCCCAATTTTTTTGTTTTATTCGATATGACACACCATTCCCTTTCGAACCACTATGGAATTGGCTTTCCTTTGCTCGTTGTGGTTAGAACTTCTGTTCACTTTGTTGTGTACCTTCCTTTTCGAATGGTTGTAGATTCCATTGATCATTTTGCTTCACAATTTTCAATGGTCGTTATTCCTAGATTCCTTCTTCTATTTGTTGCTACAAAACCTCCCTCTCTAGCAATTGATGGGATGGCTCCTTTTGTTTCTATAATCATTTTCCTTGTTGATTGATTATCATCACCACATTGTTTTCCAATGTTTGAGATCTTTCCTCCACCATTTGATCTTCAACCACTTCTTCCTGTAGCATCTCTACTTCAAGTGTTTACTTTATGCCAACATTGCTCAAACTTGATACTTTCCATCAACTACATAACCTTACTCACAACATTAGATGCTACAACAAGCTTATCGACATTTGTAATAAACTTACTAGCATCCCCCTCTTGAGGTAATGATACTTATGTGATCACTTTGCTTGGAGTTGCTGATGATGTTCCTTTTTTTTTCTTCATGTTCTCCAACATAATGGCATTGACATCCACAATGATATTTTCCTTCTGATTTTGAAGTTTCTTTCTCTAGTACAACACTCTCTTATTCCCTGGCAAATAGCTCCCAATAGTAATATCCTATAATGGTCAAAGCAAGTTCAACTAAAGTGCTAGTCAATTTTTTAGCCTTACGTTGAATTGCTACCAATTCACTTTGCAACTTCAGAGAAAACCATGTTGCCCAATCCATCGGTTCCTTTTCGACAACTAACATCATAGAAACTAAAGAACCAAGGGCAAACTTATTGCCTTGATGAAACATTAGGATCTCTATCAATGCTTTTAATCTTTTGACTTCTGCCTTCTTGTTTGCTTGGGCAATTAGATACCCTAATTTGAGAACATAATGATCTTGTTGCATACTTACAAAATAGGTGGCAACAACACTGTTGTACCTATCCCATGCTCCTACCATCAGTCCTTTCATTAGTAGAAAATGGCCATTTTGCAATTGGTCCATGTGACTACTTTTTAGTTGCAAGCGACATTTGCAATTAAAATCTCAATAATCATGTTGGACAAGTTGCATTGACACTAGTCGCAAATGACAACAAATTTTGAATGAAAGAAAAAATTAATGAAATACACCTTCATCCTTTGACTAATCATATACATATTGTCATTTACAACTAAAACGTGACTTTTTTAATGAACAATGGGAACAAGTTATGTGTTACCATTGCCCCAATTCATAATAATTAAAAATATATTTTTATTATTTTGAAATAATATAATATGTTTAATTTTTATGTATGGATGGTTTAAATTGTGACATGTGGTGCAATAAAAACTTGCCACATGGCATATTAATTGAATTTTTCCAAATTAAATTTAAATCAATATTTAGGTATGTAAGTTGAAATAAGTACCTACCTTCCTATATACCTACCTACCCATCTAGATAGGACTTATTTACTTACCTAGGCCAAATACCTACTTAGGTAGGTAGGTAGGTAGGTAGGTAGGTAAAAAAGTAGGTAGGTAAGTTAAAGAAGTAGGTAGTTAGGTGTAAGTACATGAATATTTATATTTTATTTTGGGTTAAGTCATTTTTATTGACTCATCCCATATGCCCATCTTTTTAAATATGAAAATGTGAGACAAAACACCTTGTTTATGTACTTTTCAAGATGGAAATAAAAGCCAAAACATATGGGATAAAATTTTTAGTTACAAGTCATTTGTGACTAAAAATGAATTTGAATGTGCTATTTTATATGTTATCCCTAAGAGCGTTAGCCTCTACCCACTTAGAGGTGTAGTCAATGGCTATAATGATATATTAGTTACCAATATTCTTAGCTATGGGTTTGATAGATCCCATAAAATCTAAACCCCATTTCATAAAGGGCTCAAATGCCATAACTAGCATGAATGGTCCTTTGCCACTTCGCCACATAGGTTCTAATCATTGACATATGTCACATCTTTGGCACAAGTTGGCAACATCTTTTTGAATAGTCAACTACTAGTAACCTATTGACATCAAGGGCTCAATAGTTTCAAAATGAAATTTAAGTAAAATTTGAATTTACTTTCTTGTGTTTTTGTGAAAATTTGTCTATTTTAAAAATTGATATTTTTTCATCAACTTTTTTTGTATACTTTAACATGTTTTCACCCAGTTGAGATGCATTGGTATGAACATGAAATTCTAATTCTTAGTTAGGACTGATGAGTACGGGTGCTTGAATGTATTAATTGGCAACATTATTACACAAGTAATAACACACATTTAATGGTTCCTAATTAAACATTGTAATACCACAATTCCATGATTTGATATTGGTAGTTTAGCACATTAGAGGGAAAGAAAAAAAATGTAACATTTACAAAATTGGTTTTATGGGTTTTCTCATAATTGTTGTAACCTTGCGAAAACTATATTAATAAAGTCACCAATTTAGAGTGGAAAATCAAAATAAAAAATGTGTTATATGATTTTTAAAAATCTCCAATTTTTTTCTTTGAAATTGGACGCCATTCTATTAGATTTCTAGATCTTTAATTCTGAACACATTTACTTTCTTCTCATTTCAAGAAGTACCAATTACAAATGCATACATAAAACATTTGATTCATTAAATGACAGAACAACTGCATGTGTCTTAACTACCACAAAAGCAAGTATTTGCTTGTCAATTAATGCTTTGATGTGACTATTTGTTTCAACAATCACTATGGATTTGTTTAAGACTGTGTATTAAGTTCTAGTAAAGCCAAAAATTTATGCTTAAGTGTTTTTACTTTCATACTTTTTTATCGTCAAATTTTGCCACTCCAGCTACATCATACAATTGGGAAAAAAAACACTGTTTGTGATGAAAACTTGTACTGAACATTATATTGTCACATTTGTAGTGCCCAGTGATGAAGGTTGTGCTCCCCAAGTTATGTAGTAGAAAAATTCATGATACACAATCCTCAATTTTGGCACTTTATGTGCCATAAGGGTAGATCTAACCCAAATATAAGAATGTAGCTCTCTGTTTGGGATGCTTTTGCACATGTGAACATTTTGTATATTGTGGAACTTGAATTTGTTAATTTATATGCCACAGGCTTAGATTGAACCAAAAATGTAAATGTAGATAAAATTATTATTTGTGATTTTCTTGCATGTGTGAACACTTGGTTTTCTGTGTGGGTTGCACATCATCAAGAGCTGAATAAAGGCAAAACCCAAGTTATGATTTTTTGGGTGGAAAATTTTCACCATTTTGTGAAGAATATTTTGAGAAAGAATGTTCTATCAAAAATTCTACTTTCAACATAAAAACACTGGAAAACAACCAAAAAACATCAAAAATTGTCACAATTGCCTGCATCATATAAGGGTCCTTAAGATTTTTTACTTTCATATTTTGATATATTGCCAAATTTGGCTAAATAAATTATGGGCAATCACCACTTCAGCAACATCACAAAATTGAAAAGACAAAACACTGGGCCCAATAAATGATTGCAGTAAGGATGTAATGTGATGCTGGGCGACTGACGAAAACCTTTTTTAAGTGACCTAATGAATTACTGGTGATTCAACAAAATACCTCTTGAAAATCAAGCTTGATCAAGCTTGATTTGCCTGCACATGTATTTGTGTGGATGAAGCTATTTCCAATCCAAACTAAACATATGCTTCAGTCTTGGAGGATTAATGATTCATAATAATCAAAAAATTCAGAAATTGTCCAGTTTAATGTGTCGACAATGAACCTATATGTATGGATTATTAGAACTAAAATCTATAATATGTATAGTGCAACAAAATATTTTGGCTGGTGTTGAAACTTGGGTTTATTTATAGAGTTATAATATCTTCAAGGATTATGGTTTTTTTTAAGAGCATTTTCTGAAGATTATATTTTTGCTTGGTGAAATATTTGAGTTTTCATAATTCTTCTTTTGCCTTAAGATACTTTTTAATGCAAATGGCAATGCCACAGTGTGACACACCCCTTGTTTTACTTCCAAAAACATTAAAAGGTTGTAAGTTGGTAGCAAGACTTGCATGGGTCCAATCCATTTGAATGTCAAACTCTTTTGGTGCAACAACAGATGGCAATCAGATAGTTTTGCTTGTGGTCACCCAATCCACATCATGTGCCACAATTAGGACCCGTCATCCAGGAAAGGACAAACATCTGCATGATTTTGTGTGTATGTGTTTGTGTTTTTTTTTAACCTTGAAAAAAAAACACACATTGGTCGATCAAGTGTCAAGAGTAGTGTATTTTTTAATGACAATTTTCATTTTTCCTGGATTTTTTTTCTAGTGTAAATTTGACTACTCTCACTGATTTTGGGGGGGGCGGGGGGGGACACCAAATTTTTATATCACAAAATTGAAAATAATAATTAAAAAAAAATCCTGGTCAAGAACTCTTTGTTTAAATGAAATGAGAGAAGGCCTTTCATCCAGCACTGATTCTCAATTCTCGATGAAACCCAATTGACTTCATGTCGGGCTTCATGGGTTATGTGGGGCCAGAGTGAACCAATAGTCACCAACACACCATCCATTGGAAGCCAATTATGACTCAGTTCTGGATGAACCTCAACTGAGTTGATGTTGGGTTGCACCTTGGCCTATTCCCCAAAGGACAGGTCCTCTTTAGATAGATAACAATGTTAGGTAGGTAGGATAATAATAGGTGGCTATTGAATAAGTGGATCTGGCCAGAAACTGAACCGATCTATCTATGTAGATTGTTTAGGGCCAGGCACCTACACTGGTGCCTTCACCTTCTTGAGTAAGGCCTCTTAGAGCTAATAATTTTTGGAGGAAAAGTTAAATTTGAACTCAGAGACCCTGATTTAATCTACATATGGGATATGTATAATGTTTAGAAGCAACACAACAAAATTTGAGGCTTTTGCCAATGTTGGGTGGGTTCCCAACAATTAGGCAAGTTAGAATCATCAATTTTGGTTTTAGTTAATAAAAATTGAACTAGAATCAGGTCTGATTTGTAGAATTGGATTCTGAATTAGAACCAGAACCAGAACTGGGTTCTCGACTTTGAAAGAACTAGAGCCAGGTTCTCAAGTTTTCAAGAATTGAAATTGGGGTATTTTACTGAAAAAAAGCTTTTTGAAAAAAAGGACTATAACTTTGGAATGTAGTGTTTTTTTTTCTCTATTGTTTAATTGTTTCTTGTGTGTTTGGTGTGAGTCTCTTTTCTTTTAACACTCTATCAACAAGTTCAAAAGGTATGTTATACGACTATAGGTGCTTTATTCTTCATTTCTACTACCAATACAAAAGAACTCATCTCCAATGTGCTTATATGGAGAGGTATGTGTGAAGCCAAAAAAGAGCATGGTTGGGTCTTTGGAAATTAACTCAAACTATTAAAACCATTTAAAATTATGCAACATGCCTTGCCTCCACCAATTTCAAAAGTGAAAGCCAACATCTAATATAGTATTAACAGTATTGGGAAGTTATTAGAAACAAGAACAGACTCGTGACGGTTATCAGGACAGCTTTTACTACTTATAACCATAGTTTTCAAAAGAACAAAGAGGCAGTTTGATATATAAGCACGATTCACAAAACATTTGAAAAAATCAAATAACTGGCCCAAAAGCCGCTGGGTCTCTCATGGTCAGAAAACTCTCAGGTTTCCAGATCTTTCTAGGCCACTTCAATAAAGGTTTTCTTTGACCCTAGTCGACAAAACTCTAAAATTTTCTTTCACTTGCCATCCTCCATACCGACTAGCACTTTTTGGAAACTTAGTCCCTCTAATTTTGAAACCCACCTTTCATACGCTAGGTGACAATTACGTCCTATTTGACAACATGTGTACTTGTTATACTGTGCTAGAAAATGCTTTTCCCTCTTGGAGTTGACCTTCCAAAAATTTCCTTTGAGGTGAACAACCCTAGATGTGCCAACATTTTTGTTAGGAAGACTAAAAGAAAGGTGGATTTCCTTTGATCTGAAAGTCGCATGTGCCCCCTGTTCAAGAAATTGGTGTAAAAGAAGGAGCAGTTTTTTTGCTCTTCTTGTTGTTGACCTGTTTTTGTACCCGATTTCAAGGTGCATGCTCATGTTCTAGGTCCTTGAAAAGGATGTACCGATATTCAGCACCATAATAGTATCGGAGAATTGGGGTTGTTTCTCAATAATGCTTATTGATGTCATAATACAAAAATATATATCCAGAATTCAATAAGCACAAGGTGGATATACGGATATCCTACTATTGCTTGACATCCTACTATCGGCTACTGTCCCCATGCTTATTATTGTCATTGTTCAAGTTGAAGCCATAATCTAATTTTGCATTTTTTGAAATGAAATTTCATCACTTGACAAAAATTCACCAAGAAAAAAAAGAACACTAGTTTGGACTGGATGTCACTTTGCAAATGGTTGTGGTGATTTCTCCCACACCGAATTTGGTCCCTACGACACCATTCTCATTTAAAATCTCGCTCAATGCTACTCTGCTTGCTAGTCTTCCTCTCGACTCAATGCCTATTAATCTCACACGAGGTTGTCAGGCCCACTTTGTCAATGGAACCTGGGAAACTCAATCCTGCCGCATGATTTTGCTGCTGAAGTACCTGACTTCAAAATGAAGTTGGCAGTGGGCACCATTGAGCTCAAAGTACAATAAAGCTAACGGTACGTTTCGATGGACTCAGCGCACTTACTTTCCAACCCCAATTCATTTGGTCACATTATAGTTGAATGGGTTGAGAAATTGGGCCTGAGTGACCCAGCACCCACCAGTGCACCATCCAAAATATCCCGTTCTGGGATTTCATGGATGGGATGAAACTGTTCCCCAGGGGTCAGTTTCTTTGGTCAGTGGTTTTATTTTTTCCCTCAGACTTTTTTTTTGGGAGCTGACTGTTTTTTCTCCCGGGCTCCCTTTTGATTTTTTTTCCCCCCACCACCCTTGACACCATTATTTTCTTTTTGGAACTCCTACCTACCCCTCCAACCTACCTACCTACCTACCTACCGCCCTTCCTCCTACCTCCCTCATTCTGATCATCACTCTTTTGTGCTCGCACTCTCCTCGATCTTCGGCACTTGAGACACTCTCTTCCATCTTTGGTGCTTGAAACGCTCTCCTCCATCTTCGGTGCTTGAAATTCAGCGGGACCAGGTTTAGGGTTTAGAGCTTTGAGTCTCCAAAGCTTGAGAGGAGTGAAGAGAAAGAAGAGGAGCTTGGAGTGGCCATGTGGGAGGAGCTTCATCTACGACAAGGTCTAGGGAGCAAGAAGAAATGCAAAGCTAAAAGGTAAGCTCCCCTCCCTTCTATGTTTTTTTTTCATTATGTGTTTCAAACCCTTCTCTTCACATGAGCTTTCGAAGTTGCAACAACCACAAGCCAGAGCTCGTCATTGTCGTTTTGTTTTATAACGCTGCAAAGCCTAGGTCCATGACGATGACAAGTTCGGTTCCTCGTCGTGTTTCTAGAATTGCATATTCGAGCTCCTCCTTGTCGTTGTGTTTTATTCTTTTCACATGAGCTTTCAACACCATAATGATGACAAGTTGGAGCTCATCATCATCGTGGTTTTGTTTTCTAGCATTATAGAACCCAAGACCATGACAATGACAAGTTCAACTCGTCATCGTGCTTTTAAAGTTGCAAATCTGAACTCCATGACGATGAGGAGTTCAGCTCCTCATCATCGTGTTTTCTTCTTTTCACGTGAGCTTTTGATACCATGATGATAAGGAACCAAAGTTTGTCATTGTCATGGTTTTGTTTTCTAGCAATGCAAAGCATAAGTTTAGGACGACAAGCTGAGCCGAATTCATCGTTGTGCTTCTTGAACTGTAGATTTGAACTCCACGATGATGACGATCTCAACACCTTATTGCCGTGTTTTCTTCTTTCTTTGTGAACTTCTGAACCATGATGACATTGAGCTGGAGCTCATCATCATGTTTTCTTTTGTATCATTTGTGCTTCCAGAGCCACGACAATGACCAGCTTTGGTTCATTGTTGTCATGGTATTTATTTTGTCTACTACTACAAATCCCACCTCCATGACGACGAGTGTGAACATGAGCATCATCATTGCATGTGTTTGCAAAACGAAAACAACGAAATCATTATCATGGTTTTTTTTTCCAAGGCTACAAGGGCCATGGCCATGGTTTTTTTTTTTTTAATGGTTGCCTACATATACACCACCACCACCACTCAAATCGTCATGGTTTTTTTTCCATCATTGGAAAGTGGCCATGGGTTTTTCTTTTTCTCTATTGCTAACTACAAAAACACCATGACCTTAATCATCTTTCTTTTTTTTATTTCTTTCCTAGCTTGTGTTTGTTTTTGTTGGTACTTGTAAAGAGGTGAAATCCTCTTTTCTTTAGTGTTTGCCTCCTGAGAGTGATGCTTGGTAGGAGCAATAGTTGGTGTGGGCATTTTTTTTGTTTTGTGGTGCTAGTAAAAATGTGTGAAATGAACCAACTAGTGGTGGTTCTTATTTTGTTTTGTGGTTTTTACATTTTTGGTAAATGCAAACTCGGAAAAAACAAGGACTATTAGAGAAGAGGAGCAAACTTCAACTAAATTGGTAGATGGCATGGGAGGTGTCATGAATGAAGGAGGCTTGGAGGGATGGAAGATGCAAAAACACATGCAAGCGAATGTTGAAGATGGTGCATTGGCTCCATGTAACATTAATGAGGAGCAAGTGCAAGCGAGTGTTGAGGTCGGGGAAACCTTTACAAGAGATGTTGCTACAATTGAAATTGACCTACAAAAAACTATTAAGATGATAGTGGAGCAAGAAAATGTAACTCTTGTTTCATAATAAAAAACAATGAACATGTTGAGATTGATGTACGTGACATTTTTATCTTAACTTATAATTTATTACCCAACCATCCTTCTTATTTGAAAAGATAGGTGGGTTGTTTTTTGGCAAATTTGTATTTGCAATATTTTTATTAATTTTGGTTCTCAAACTTTTGCCCCACTTTCCTTCTCCATGTGAGAAGGTGAATGGGGCATTTTTTTTTGGGTTTAAATCTCTAAGCAATACCCTATTAACTTTATAGGTGATATTGTTCTTTTTTTAGAATTAGCCTCATTCTATGTAAATTTCAAAACTGGGTTTTAACATTACCCTCATCTTGATTTTTTATCTATCTATCCATTTTTCCAATACCGTCATCTTGAGTTTTTGTCTATTTATCCATTTTGGCAATGCCCTCACGGTGTGTTTAATCTTTTATCTGTAATTGCAGTACCTTCATCGTGTAGAATTAGCCTTCATCCAGATTGTTAATTCTCACAATAAGTTTATTGTATTTGTTTTTTGGGTTTTAAATGTGGTTGCCCTTCTTCTAATTGCCATAGAGGCTATCGCCATAGATGTGGTCACCCCTCCTCTAGTTGCCATAGAGGGTGTCCATTAGGCAAGGGATGGACCCAAATTTGTTTATAGGGTTGATGGGTGTGATGCATCATATTTAGCCAAATACAACTTGGTATGGCATTTGCAGGCACGCAACAATGTGACCATGGAACTGAATAAGCCCAGACACCCATCTACCCAAAACAAAGGCCCTAGGGTTCAAGATCATGCAACAATGAATGTGCAGGTCTTGAACAACCCTTTGGTTCGATTTCTTCACAATGAGTACAAAAGCAATTGCAAGGGCTAAAAGGCAAGTTACCTTGGAGTGGGATAGGCTCTAAGGTGATTTGTAGTACACACCTGAAGTTCCTAAGTGGGCACTTGTTGATCTAGCTAACACTTGGATGGAGCAAAATTGGAAGTCTGCATCAAATAAGACAATGCAACGTAAGGAGATTGGCCTCCTTACGCAATACCATGATTCAGAAATGATTCATGGTCGGTAAGTTTCCAAGAATGCCATACTAAATTTTTATTTGAATTCCAAATTTTTGAATTCATATGCAATATTAATTGTATTGTGTTGTTTGTTTTAGGGTTCAAATCACCACCATGGAGGTGTTTATGGCTAATGATGTGGATGCAACATTAGCCAATTGCAAGGTTTTTACGCAATGACATGCCCATGATGCAAGGTTGCATTAGCATGGTATAGGAAGGCTAATGGGATCACATCCCCTTCTAGTAATGACACAAATTAGTTCATCCCATAATTTATCCCATTTTTGAATAGGGTATTGTTTTGGTCTTCAAAATTTAAGGTAGCCATTTAATTTTGAAGCAACCACATGTTCCCCATTTTAGGTTGGGGTTGTTTTGGACTTTGACATTTTTTGCACATTTTTGTAACACATGTCACTCGTGTTTTTCTATTTAATGCATTTTACTTTCATTTTGCACCATCTTGTGTTAATGGTTCAAATTTCATTCTCACATATTTTTATATGTATGCTTAATAAATTTATCAAAACAATGAATCTAATCTTGCATCCAAACCAAAAAATATTTTTTTACCATAAAAAATTAGAAGTTCAAACCTAAAGAGGAAAACAATACCCTCGTGAAGGAATTATGCAAACACCATGGATTGAATTATTTTGGTCTAGGCTATTGGAGGGGTATTACTTATACCCAAAACCCCTAATAGGGTATATTAAAAATCCTTTGGGTTCCATAACATATTTTTAAAGTCTTAGAGGGGTATTGCATAACCCTAACAAAACCTAAAAGGAACACAATATTCGCAAAAGGGTATTTTATAAACACCAATGGATTGAATTATTTTGGTCTAGGCTATTAGAGGCATATTACATAAGCCTATAATTACTCAATGCACATGTAATACCCTCATTAGGGTATATTAGAAATCCTTTGGGCTCCATTACATATTTAAAGAATCATAAAGGTGTATTACATAGCTTTAAAAAAACTTAGAAAAAGACACAATACCCTCATGAGGATGTTCTATAAACAACATGGATTAGATTATTTTAATCCAGGCTATTAAAAGGGTAGTGCTTGAGCCTAGAATTATTCAATGGGTGTGCAATACCTTTCTTTAGGGATATCAAAAATCTTTTGGGCTTCATCACATATCTTTTGAAACCTAAAGGGGTATTAGCTACAAGGAAAACAATACCCTATTTGGGGTAATATACAAACACCATGGGCTCAATTATTTTGGTTTGGGCTATCGGAGGGATATTGTTTTTGCCCAAAAATACTTAATTCACATGCACTACCCCTCTTTGGGTATCCCATAAAACCTTTGGGCTCCATAACATATCTTTTGGAATTTGAAAGGGTATTGCATAGCCTTAGCAAAACTTAGAAGGAAAGTGATGCCCACATCATTTTGCAATAATATTGTAAACCATGAAACAAAAGTTTTTTTTTAAGATTTTTATTCTATTTCTCATTATATCATGCTAGACATATTGACTTAAATAAATGAGAGTATTGCGAAGTTCTTCACATTAATGGTACACTACTTGAACAAAGTTATGGAGTTTAAATGCATTACCTACATCATCTTGGGATATTTGCATTCACCATGAAACGTGGAAGGTATTACATAACCTTATCAAAACCTAAAAGGAATATAATACCTGCTCCATATTTTGACAATATCCCAAACCATGACACAAATGAAAGTATTGTCAAGTTAGTCACATTGATGATAAAACATAATAAAACAATCAAAATAATGAGGGTAATGCATGTACACATCAAAATTTTGTTGAATAAAACCTTATACCATCAATGTGGCCAATATTGCAATACCCTCATGTACATATACCAATGATTTTACATTGGTCCATTTTTGAGTTTGAAAATGTCTTTCCACTATATTTAATGTTTACTTTAAAAAAATTAACATGATTTTAAAAAAAGATTAGGAACATGGCCTAAAGTTGTGTAGGTGTCTACATCCCTATAGTGAAAGGGACATGAATCCCATTCACCTCACCTGCATCCTGGAAATAAAAACCATCATCAAGATGAAAACAAACCCATGACTAAATGGAAAGCGCCAAGTTTGTTTGTTAGTGCCAAGTGCCCCTCTTGTGCTTCTGGTTCAAGTAGGCAATATATTGGTCATAAGAAATCATCCTGGGTCATCTACTCACCCTCATTTGCCCATGCCCACCAAATTTCTTTGTGCTTGTCATAAATTTGCTTCATGATGTACCCTAACCTTAATTGGGTCCATATAAACTCTTTCAATTTGTGAGATACAAATGTAGCATATGTTGACATTCATGATGTGGACCTTGGGTCACATGCATTGTGAGCAGGATTTCCATTGGCCTGAATATGAATCTAATGGTAAAAAGTGATTTCCACCACATCTGGCCATGTGTAAAACCTTTTGATGGAAAAGTGGGCCAAATAATCGCGCTTGATTGACCTCATGTGGTTGAGGTCCTTGGGGTGGTCTTTTAGCCCATAACCACATTCATACCTACAAAACAAAATTTCCATTCAATCAAATCAAAAGACACAATAACAATTAACTCTAAAACTTGCAAAAATGACCAATGGAAAGGGCTTATAGGTTTTGAAACCATACAAAGTACGTCCAAGGTGATTTTTTATCGTCCTTTTTTTTACATCTTGTTGAGGGGACAAATTCTTGGAGGTGTTCCATTCAACCGCAATTTTCATATCCCTACGTTCACTTTGCAAAAACTAAGAAACATGAGCATGGGGGATGTATGGAGTTTCAATTGCCACCTTGTTTTAGCCTCCATGCTTAAACCCATTTTTCCACACTTAGTCCACATTTGAGAAAGGTGACTTTGCTAGGTTTACCTTATAAATGAAACATACCACAACCCATAAACAAGCAATAGTTTACAAATGGAAAAAAAAAAAATCATGCAACTATCTTAGGGCTATTTAAATTTACACCAAAAAAAAAAATCCATTATCCTCTTGGAGACAATCAATTGAATATATGTAGGGCTTTCAATCTAGATGTGGAATACCCACATGCAATTGATACTTGCATGACCATCCATATGCAAGGGGGAACAAAATACCCTAAATAAAAGCAAAAACAAAAAAATCATTAATTTAACCCTAATTTGAAAAAACTAAATGAAAAAAACAAATGAATAGAAGCAATAGTGTGTTTCTTACCTCTTACTTTGGTCTTTGCTTGTGAGCCTTTCTCCACCATCTTTGAAAGGAAAAAACAATGTATTGTGGCATATATGTGCAAAGGTCAAATCCCCCCCCCAAAATCCATATCAAGTCCAATTTTAATTAGGTTTAAAAGGTGCAAAAAGTCATGAATATTTGTTGTCTCCATAACCCAAAATTCTTAAACCCTAGTGATAATATAAATAATTGTTAAATCTAATCTTCATTGCTTAAATACATCATTAAAACGAACAAATCAAATTATTTTATCTAGGCCTTAATGTTTGATCTAGGCCCCCCATGTGTACAACATGTATTAATTGTGTTGGCTTTGCAATAACCCCCCATCATGAAAAACATTCCCATCGTAGAACTTGCAGTACCTTAATTAGGGGCTTTCACATACTAGATTTTCAAAAGACTTTACAATACCTTCAGTTTATATAAAAACTACATGTTTACAACCAATGCCTAATTGCAATACCCTAACACAAGGGAAGACAATTAATTTAATCATCCCTTTATTTATTTGTTTGAATGAACAAGAGCAAGTTCCATGCAATACCTTCATTTTATTTTTTCCTCATCATTTTTGACGATTGGGCGGTCTACTGGATTGCCAACCAAGTAGGTAGGTGTAGCCATGTAGATGGGGTTTGGTAGGTGCCTAAGTAAAATAGAAATAAAATAATTGGTAAGTAGAAAAATAGATGGGGGGTGGGAAGGTCGGTGGAAATGAAATTCACACATTTAAATTTATAAATGACTAGGTAGATGGGGCAGAGTTTATTTTTAATTTGAATGTATAGGTGGGTAGGTGGGTGGGTGGGTGGGAAAAGTTTCAAAAACAAAAAAACATAAAAAAATGGATGGGGGGCAAAGGTGGGCTCCATAACATATTTTTTGGAATTTGGAAGGGTATTGCATAGCTTTAGCAAAACCTAGAACACAAGCAGTACCTACATCATTTTGCAATAATATCGTAAACCATGAAACAAAAGAATGTTTTTAAAAGTACTTATTCCATGTTCACTATATGATGCCAGACATATTGATTCAAGAAAATGAGGGTATTACAAAGTTCTTCATAATGATGTTAGAAGGTTACTTAAACAAAGTTATGGAGTTTAAATACAATACTTGCATCATCTTGGGATATTTGCATTCACCTTGAAACTTGAAGGGGTATTGCATAGCGTATAGCAAACTTAAAGTCCCAAGTAAGACCTTTCTTAGTTTGTTATTCAAGCAAAACATTTTCTATAGAAGATTTTTTTATGTAGTTCCATTTTTGTTTGCAACTAGGATGTAGACATGAATCTTTTGAGCAAAAAGGCTAAACATCAATAGTGTTCAAAGAACACCTTGACATTTTTCATATTGGTTGTGGCATGTTGACCTTTTGAAACTCTTTTAGTTAGAGACTCTTTTGCATGTCTAAATTTGCAGAAACATTTGTAAAAATGGAAAGTAAGTTGAGTGAATTTGGAATGGGTTGCCTTGAATGCAAATAATGAGTGAGACCCTAAGGCTATCGAGTTTCATGTAGTGGCTCCCAAGAGAAACCAACAACAACATAGACATCAATGGTGCCATTTTTGTTGTCCTTTGACTTGTGTTTTGTCCTTTTGTTTCCAAATTTTGTTTCCAAAACTTGCCTTCATATTTGACATGGATTGGCAAGTATGGTCCTATGTATATAGCATATCATGAAGTTGTTGGAATTCATTGACAAGATTCAGGGTGAAAAGGGGGTGGAAGGCATTTATGGATTTGCATGATGGACATCATGATCTAGCCTTTTTCAAAGACACATTTGAAATTCAACCCTTTTGGTTTGAGGTCAATGGTGTCGAAGCTTAAAGAAAACATTATGGGTCATAAGAAAGAAATAGCCTTTCTCTAGATGGTTGGCTTTTGCAACATTCCCACTTTTGATCAATATATGTTCAAATTGCCCAACTTCTTTCTCTATTTGTAAAAAATGTGTCAACATATGTGAAGTAGATGCGTCAAGTTTAGGTTTTAGGGTCAGCTTCAGATTAAGTGGCTACATCTCTTGATTTTACATTGATTTTAGAATTCTTTGTTGTTATAATGATTCTAAAGAAGCCTATAAAGTCTTTCTCTTTTATAGCATTTGGTTCTAGGCCCTAGTTGTGTTTGGGCATGAACTTGGCCACGTTAGAGATTTCTCTCTTAGTCCATTTTCTGGTGACCAAATATAGGTAGCACTTCATCTTCTCAATTACAATTGCATTGACTATAATGTATTTGCATCATGTGCCAAGTTTGAAGAATTCCATGCAAATTCCACTTTTAGAAATTTCTCATCTAAAGATAGTATTTTGGGTGCTTCTATGTGCTTCAAAGTTGGTAATGAATCCCTAATACTCGTGGCAACAAGCCTAAAAGCAAAACTAAAAAGGTATAATTTGATTTCACTCTTTCTCATCAAGTGAATTGTAACAAAAGTTGTTTTTCAAAATTGATATTGGTTTGCCACCAATTTGTTGCAAGTGGGAAAACGTAATGAAAGACTTCTTACTGGTTCCATACATCTTCATGAAGCTAATTATGGTTAGTAGATTCGTGTAACATCCATTACTCGGTGAAAAAAAAAACCTTGTTCATTATTACCACCTATTCCACAAACATCCTAATGTTGTAAATCTTACTGTATCTGCAACAAAACATTGATGACATTGGTAGCATAAGATATTTCAATTTAGCTTCATAACTTGTTGAGTTAGGTTTGAATGGCACTTGTATTGTAATTCATAAATTTGGTTGCAACCATCAAATTTCGACATACTTTTTCAATTGATGTGTTGTTGCAACCATGGGGTTTAGCTCTTGGGTAATTCCTTATCATCTTTGTCTTTGTTAGAACTAATCAACACAATGGAGTCATCTTTTTGATAAAAATGTTCTTCATTCTTACTTGCCAATTTGACCACCTTGTCATCATCATCATCCTCGTCATCCTTGTCTTTCTACTTGTAGTCTTCATCATCTACAATATCTTCCTCTTGAGTGTCATTATCAAAATCATCTTTATCAACCTTGTCATTAGCACTCAACATTGCCTTTACCGTCCCAAGAACTTTCACAATGATATTAAATGGTGAGGTGATTGTGAAAATGAGCTTGTTGTCAACCTTGAGTTCATTATCAACCACAAATGCAGTCCATCCAGTTGTAAAATAACCCCTAGAATTCTGAAAATGGGCATACTACCCATAATTTACCACCCATTCTTTGCAATTTGGACATGTCATACTTACACTTTTCTGAAGAAAGCTTCCATGTCGCTACATGAAACAATGTGGAATCTCTTGCAAATTAGGCAATATGCTTGTTAACATTAAGGTGAGTAACAATCATCTTCTTGACTGTTTTGAATCCCCATGTAAGTTGAAACATGCTTGACATTTGTAAACCCAATTGTTTAATATGTTCTTTCATTCATGGTTTTGGTTTGTCATCATCAACATGTCCAAAGATTGCTCACCAAATATGACAAGTTCCTTGTAAAAGAATATATAGTGTAGGGAGCCAAGTATTTGACGAAAGTTGGAAACATAAAACGTGAATTGAAATAGTTTATTGTCATCTTGTTGGAACCAAAGGTCCTATTGTTGACCTCATCAACATTGCAACTTTGTGTTCCTGCTTATTGAGCGTGAAGTTGATCAAAGGTTAAATATGGTACTGTTTTCTTTTGTAAAGTTACATTTAGTTGTTTTTGTTTTGGGCCCCAAACCTTGTTTTCCTTCTTGACTCCTCCAGTTCCATTAAAGACATACATGTGATATTTTGAATGTGCCCTGAAGAAGATGATGATATGGTAACCTCCCTCCAATTTAGCAGCATGAATGACATCTTGCCAACCTTGCTCAAAAAAAACTCTGGAACAAGTTGCTCTTTCTATAACCTTTAGATGAATTAATAATGGTCGACCACTTGGGAACATGAGGTGAATGCTTTTCCAAACTTATGTCCATATTCTTGCAAAAAGATTGCAAGGATCCCACAACATCCTCTCCCTCATGGTGGAGTGATTCGAAACATGGATCTCCTGCATCTTTCTAACAACATCTTCCATCCTCATGGTGGATTGATTCATTTGAAAATTGACCCAAGAAACAAGATTGAACGTTCAAGATTTGCAAGGAAAGTAATGTATAGCAACTTTGAGAGAAAGGAGAACTCACAACTTGAGAGCATTGCCTTAATGCATCATCCATCCACATTAGGGCTAGGAGTCCACACAAGGGTCAAATGGTCAAAGCTAGACTCTTTTCTTTACCCCACCTTCCTCCTCCATCAAATGTTTAATTAAAAATTCTACCAAGTTAAAATAATTATGCAAACATTATATATTTAGAAATGGAAAAATATATAATTTCACACATTATTAAATAAAATATATCATCATTTAGTACATTGTAAACTAAAATTTATATAGAATAAATTTACAAGGACTAAACTTACATAATATTAGTAACTTATATTTCAAACTTCAATTAAAATATTTCAATTTACATAGAAATAATATTCAATTACATGCATTACTAAAATATACAATGTTAATAACTTATCCTTTTGAATTTTGAATTTTCATTAAAAATAAAATTTAGAAAAACATTGCACTATACATAACCATGGGTTTATATGTGTAATTTAAATTATATATATGAATCAATTCTAATCCTATTTAAAATAAATATGAAGAAATTTATATATACTAAAATGAATCAACAATATAATTCCATAATATCATTAGTTATATATAATGTATTATTCAATATGTTATAAATAAGAATATATTTAGACCAATATTTAAGCCAATATTATACATCATAAAAAATAAAAAAACATAAGGACTTGTGTTTATATTTATAAAATATAAAATATTACTAACCTAGTATATAATTATTTTAGGCTAGAAATTATTTAATATATGTCAAAATAAATTAAATAAATTTTTGAATCATACATAGTTTAATATATGGGAAAGACCACTATAAAAAGTAGAAAATCATGTGCTTTAATTTCTTTTTTTTAATTTTAATTACAATATTATTAAATAAAAAATTTATATATATTTTTTGAAATGAATTTACAACTTTAAGAGGGAAAAACATAAATATGTACATCATTGAACTCTAACATGAATTAATAAATTTTACATTAAAGCCTAAACCTTTATTCCATCAATGTGACCAATTTTTCCATTACGTTCATTTTTATATATGTGAAATCATATTGTAAAGTGAATAAATAATTTTGTAAACATGAATTTCATGATATATTGGCAAGGAATCAAGATTTAAAAAATATTTTTATGTTTCATGGTGAATGCAAATATCCCATGATGATGAAGGTATTACATTTAAACTCCATAACTTTGTTAAAATAACCTTTTATCATCAATATATCTTTGTTGTCCTATCCCTAAGAGCGTTAATCTCTACCCACTTAATGGTGTAGTCAATGGCTACAATGATATATTGGTTATTAATATTCTTAACTATGGGTTTGATAGGTCCCACAAAACCTAAACCCCACTTCATAAGGGGTTCAAATGCCATAACTTGACGTGCTCCCAAGTTCTTAGTTAGACCCAAAATGGGTCTAAGTTATTCACACAGCAGAATTGTGAGGAACTCGGGGCACGCTCCTAACTCTTAGCACTAGAAGGGGTAGAAGGGTGTGCTAAAGCTTCAGGATGGGACTAGGAAGAGTGACAAGCTTTAGTTACTTATTCGAACCTGCATCAAATCAACCAACAAGTTGGTTAGTTCAATTTCAGGAGCACCTTTGGTGCTAAAATAAGTCACGGGCAACTATGGACTCACATGACTCACCACGGCCCGGACTCAGGGGAAGCCACCACCTTCCCCCATGTAGTATTCTCTGCATCTTTCTGCGGCACCCACATCTGTATGGCTTTTTGTCCCAAGACTCCCAAGGAGGAGTTCCGAAATTGTCCTGGTTTGGACTCCCGGGACTTTGCAAAGTCATAACTTTTTGCCTGGACCTCCGATTGGGATGAGGTCTAAAGAAAACTTGTAGCCCTCCTCGAGAACTTTCCAACGGTGCATCGCACTCCACCTGCACGCACCGGGGTCAGGTCGATTCCCAACTTTTAGTGGTCAGGAGTCAAATTGCCAGTTTGACACCCGGCCTTTCTTTTTGCCATAACTTGTGTTGCAGATCTCCAAATGGCCCATGCAAGCCCATTTTCGACATCTACACTTTGATAATTTTCCAATGATATAAAGAACACCCTAATGCGAGGTGTTTTGACCCCTGCAATCGAACTCTAAAGTTTCGGGAGTCCCGGAGGACTACTAAGTCCCAATTTTGGGAGTGTGAGTTTCATCCTCACACTTTCTCAAAGTAGGGTTGCAACATAATTAGTGTGAGCAGTCCTTTGCCATTTCGCCACATAGGTTTTAGTCGTTGATAAATGTCACATATTTGGAACAAGTCGACAACGCCCTTTTGAATAGTCAACCACCAATAACCTATTAACATGAAGGGCTCAATAATTTCAAAATGAAATTTATGTAAAATTCCTATTTACTTTCTTGTGTTTTCATGAAAATTTGTCCCTTTTAAAAACTAATATTTTCTCATCAACTTTTTTTTGTATACTTTACCATGCTTTCACCCAGTTGAGATACATTGGTATGAACATGAAATTCTAATTCCTAGTTAGGACTAATGAGGATGGGTGGTTGAATGTCCAAGTTGGTAACACTATTACAGAAGCAATAACACACATTTGATGGTTCCTAATCAAACACTATAATACCATAATTTCATGATTTGATATTGGTAGCTTAACAAATCAGAAGGAAAGAAAAAAATGTAACATTTACAAAGTTAGTTTCTTGGGTTTTCTCATAATTGTTGTAACCCTGCGAAAATTATATTAATAAAGTCACCAATTCAGAGTGGAAAATGGAAATACAAAATGTGTTATATGATTAAAAACAAATCTCTAATTCTCTTTGAGATTGGACACCATTTTATTAGATTTCCAGATATTTAACTCTGAACACATTTACTTTCTTCTCATTTCGAGAAGTACCAATTACAAATACATCAACAAAACATTTGATTCATTAAATGGCAAAACAATCATGTGTCTTAATTACCATAAAAACAAGTATTTTCTTGTCAATTAATGCTCTGATGTGACTATTTGTTTCAATAGTCATTATGGATTTGTTTAATGTTCAATGTCAACCCTCATTTTCTTTTATTTTCTAAAGTTCATATTTTTTTCTAACATCACATAATTTGAATAAATTTTTATTATCATGTTTATTGAACCAGAATGTAATGGAAACGATCGAATTTTGGTTTGTCAATCGTTTGTCAACACATTTTTTTTTTCAATTGTCATACAAGTTTCGTGGTTTCAAAGCCAGCCTTATCATCTAACAATTCACCAACTATTTTAACACTTTGTTCTTAAGTTCAAGTGGCACCCACACTCGTCATCCTAAAGTTGCATACAATCTTCTTTGAGGCTTCATGAACTCCATTGAAAACAACTTGCCAAATGTTACCAAATCTTCTCTCGACAGATTGTTCAAGAGGCTTGTAAAAAAATGTTCTAGAACATGCTTTTTCAAATTCATGCTTTCTTTGAAAAAATCCATGGCATGTGTAAACATTGCCAAGTTGTAATCTTCCATATCTTCTTTAAAAATGTGTATAATATGTTTAAGCAATGAGAAACTTTCTTTGTCCATCTTCGTATTAACCCATTGCCATGTTACCCATTCATCTATTTTGTCAATTACCTTTTTCCATTTTATTCCCCATGTTTTGATTTCGAGCAAAATTTGGAAGGGGTCTAGTCTGGTGTCATCTCTTGGATATTCCAATGGTTTTTTTGTCATTTCACAGATTCTATCTAGTATGCTTTAGATTAATGTGTATTCAATCATTGATTCCAAAGTGTTTGGTGTGACATTTAGTGGCGATTTTCTTCTTTCCAATGTAGAATAAAGGTTTCATGTTTGTAAACACGTTTTAGAGGTCAAAAGGATGTAACCAAATATTAACGGTGGCATAAATGAAAATTCAAATATAGCTCAAGGAAATTAATAGTAGAAGGGGAAAATGCAATTTGATTGTACAAGTAGTAAGAATGGTGTTAGATACAAAAGGTTAAGATTGTGAATGAAAATAACAAATAACTTGAAATGTTATAAACAATGTAAAGTGTTAGTGGTTATGTGGTAGTGTTTCAATTTCTAACATGCACATGCCTCTTCGTGGTGAATGGGTAGTGTATGGATCCACACATACCTCCTAGTGGGTCAATATGCTTGTAGTAAAGTATTATGGTGAACAAGTAGTGTATGTATCGGCACATACCTATTGGTGGGTCAACAAGTTTATATATGCCACTAAATTAGATTCAATTTTAAATTTTAAATGGTTTAGATGTTGTGAAAATTCACATTAAAAAAGAAAGTATTATAACTTGAAGTATTACCCAATATTTCACGTGTTGTATTTTTCAAAATAAAACCAACATGAAATTATTCCACCTTTTATGAATGAAATAGTGGGTCATCCATGATTTCTCATAAGTTTGGCGTCCATCTTTTATAAAAGTTCATCCATTTTATTTATCATCTTTTTTCATCCAAAAATATCATTCATCCATGGCCACATGGCAAAATATTCCTCCACATCATCGAATATTGCATCCCATGTGTCAAAAACAATTCCATCAACATCAATAAAATATTCCTGAAAAGATTCATTTGAGTTCATTTATTCATGTTCATGTGCTCATCGTTCATGTTCATAAGATAACATTTTTGCTATTCGGGAACATTGATACCTTTTTATAAAAGGTCCTCAAAAGGAAAGGAAAAACAAAATGAATTCATTGAGAAGGATGAAAAATCAAGAGCCTTGACCAAAATAATCACCCGATTTAAGAAGGTCTACAACACTTTAATTTAGACAATATTTGAAAAAAGGAAGCTAGGAAATGAATGCGAAGAAGGGAAGAGAAAATATGAGAACCCATAGCTTCAAGGAGGGGTCTTCCAAGCTTGCAAGTGGGAGAGAATTGATAACCGCCCACTTCATGTGAATTTAAAAACTATAGTTTTCTAAATAAGACCTTATCTCTTTGAAAACTCAAGGATCATCTGGGTGGAAAAGAAGGATAGGCCCATTAGAAATCAAAAAACATTTACGAAAGCAAAAATGGATACTATCCAATCTTCATTACTACAAAATGTGGGTGCAATTCACTAATCTTCGTTCACTAAACTAGTGAATTCATTGTTTCTTCACTAGTCCTTGTTCACTAGACCAATGAATTCATTGCTTTTTCATTAGTACCCGTTCACTACAACCAGTGAATTCACTCAAAATCTAGTGAAATTACTTGGTGTACAGGGACACCTTTTGTTGTAGTACTTCCCCTTGCATATTCAAAAGGGGGATCTTTTGGGAGCTAAAGAAGAGCAAAGGAATGTTCCTTAGGATGTCAGCAAGGACAAGGTTCACCTTGTCCTTAGGATTGACATGCACACCAATAGGATGTAAAAATCAACAAATAGTTGGAAATGGAAACTATCAAAGAAAGCCAAGAAGCATTGAGTGAATGCAAAAATGTGTTCATATGCATGTGACCGCTTTTTAGAATCAACCTTTTCCCTCACACTACTTAGCCAAGACAATGGCAATGCAATACAATGCCATCCAAGGGGTTTACGAAATGGCAGTATGAGGTTAGTTGGGTGAGTAGGTGTGAAGAGAAGTGGGTGCACACTTTTGAGATTCGGGTTTGACATTCCAAGTGGAAAATAAAAGGGGCCAACCAAGTGAGGTGCCTTGGAGTTAGTGATTTGCTCCAAAGCATTTAGATTGATAATCGGAATTGGAATTACATCCAAGCAAACCTCTCTACTAAATTCCACATGTTAACTAGTTTTGGCTTCCTCATTTTGCTTTTCTTTCACAAAGTGGACCCTTTTATTTTCCCCCTCTTGCATCTTAATGGTTGTAGAAGTTTGTAGGATTTCTAGGAATCTTGGCTCATTATTCACATAATTAAAACTTTGAGGCTAGAGTGTTCTCCTTCGACTAGTCAAAATACCACCCATAGTTGACAAGGTGTAAAGAATTCTTTTCCTTGAGAAGCTCCTTATGAAGCATGGTGTTGTCCATGTTATGATTGCCCTAGATCCCAAAGAGGGGGGGAGCTCATCAATGGTTCCCATCGGAAGAAGGACATGGGGGTGTGATCACAATCAAATTGAGCTAACAATGACAAACAACTCAAGGACTGCATTCCTTTTTTTGGTCATTTTCATTTTCTCATAGAAAGGATTTTTTAGATGAAACCTTTTGCAACATGTTATTAAAAATACATATAATTTCCTCAATACATAACATTTTTTGTATTAACTTTTGATGAATAATAATTTTTTTTGTAAAGGTGCATACATTCTACCAAATGGTGCATTTTGTTATAAAAATTATCCTAATTTCAAATTGTATAAAAATATGCTAATTATTTTATGATTCATTTTCTTATATCATGAAATACAACTTTGCTTTAGATGTTATGTACATTACACCCCATTTACATGTGGTAATTTTTTTTTGAAAATTTAAAATTCCACAAATTTCAAATCATGAGTGTTTTTCGAATGTGGGTGATCAATTAAAATCATTTCAATTTTTCTCTCATCAAAATTCCATCATTAAGAAAATCTTTAGTTTAATAATTTACAAAATTGACTACTTTTGATGTAACGTTCAAGTTCAAAGGTCCTTTATTACAACCAAAACCCATAATTTTATTTTCAATTTTCAACATTCATATTAATCATTTAACACAACTTCCCATGATTACCATGGCACCAAAAAAACATATCTAATAAAATTACAATTTTGAAGCCATCCGACATGGTTTTTGGTTCATTTGATTGTGATTACACCCATGGTAGAAATACTTGCAATAAACAAAAAAAAATTAATTTTAAAATATTCTTCATGCTTTACTTTCAACACCAATAGTAGGGGAATATTAGTGGTTGTTATAAAGGAAATAAAAGAGTGGCCAACCTATAGAACACTTGTTTGAGGGCCTTTTTCCTTCTTATTACCCATATTTAGTAACAAGTGACCTAATAGGTTATTGATCCGAACAAGTTGTTAAACTTAACAGGTGATATAAATAACCTGTTATTTAACCTAACTTGTGACATAAACTTAATAGGTTACAAAGCCTGACAAATAACATCTTATTAGGTTAATAGATAGGTTGACATGTTGACAGTCAATCGATAGTCTATAGATAGGTTGATAGAACAAATAGTTGAACAAGTGGTTAAACAAAGTGTAGTTTTAAAAAAAATTTGACTATTAGTTTAATATTTGTTAATGACTGTTTAAATGGTTTGTTATAACTATTTAAGTTTTGAATTAGTTAATATAAGACTAGAGGATAGATCTATTTTTGGAGATGAAGGCTTTTGATTTTATTTCGATTTTGCGTTTTTCTTTCACTTGAAACATGAAAGCATTTTTGTTTTCAATAAAAAAAAATTTGAAGCTATGTGCAATTTGAGTACATGTTAGTATAGGAATTGTAAATAAACTTAGTTTAGTTCAAACGTATTTGTTTGCTATTTTAGGAAACTATTGCTAAAAAATCAGAAATTAAAAAACCTTAATGGGAATAGAAAAACACATTAGGGGGAAATTTTTTAAGGTGTACCACACATGATGGAAAAGGCCTAGTCCTTACTGTAGTCCTTTTTTATTCTATATTTTGATCCCCATAAAAGATAAATAATCAAAAGTTGTCAAAATTTTTAGAAAGACTATATTTTAGACCATTACAATTCTAGATTACATCATAATCATTCATAAATGTGTATTTACATGGTAAAAAAGGACTAGGTAAAAAAAAGTAGAAAAAAGTGACATTGTGACAAGATTTTGGTACACCTTAAAACATTTGGACCCATTAACATTTGGCGACCATACTGGGGATTAGAATTCAGAAGTAATCATGCTTAAAATCTCTAGTTATGTTCAATAATTTTAGTAGATCAAGTTGAAAAGTAATCACATTTGAGATTGTGATTTGTAACATGTTTTGTTTGTTTTTGTGCAATTTCTAAGATTCAAGTTACTATTCTTTTTTTAGTTTGAAAGTATTAGGAAATAGGGGTCAAGTTAGTGTGAAGTTTTTGAAATAAACTAGGCGCCCAATTTGTAAAAGAAGTTTTTAACAAACTCCTAACTACTAAGAGGGGTCGTTTTGAATTTTTAATTTTAAAAAATAATGCAAGGGCTTTGCTAGAACCTATTCACTTTAGACAATGTCAAGAGTAGTTATTAAAAGTCCTAAAAAAAAGTTAAAACAGGTCATACATCAACCTTTTTTAAAACCTACACAAAAGCAAGATGGACAACAAGTGCAACCTATGGGAAACGAACTTGTGAATGCATCAACCATGGATGTAACACAAAGGGGAGAAACCAATGAATAACATCAAAGTGCCGTTGCACAAGTTGTGCAAAGAGACCAAATAGCGCTCTCTACCACTCACCAAACAACACAAACATCAACCCAACCTAAGGTACTGAATGTCTAGAATGGTGAAAATCATGGACCCATTCAACCATTTGATGAAGTTGTCTTCGCACAACAACCATGGCGATTTGGAACCCATGGTTACTGTTTACCTGGAACCGATGCACCTACACGAATTATAAGATTTGCTAGTTTTCAAAACCAACCATTAAACACCAATATCAATTTGGTACCCACTAATTTGGAGGTAGAAGGATTCCAAAATTTCAACATTTTAAAATTAGAAATTACTTAATGCAATATGTGATTATCCAAAACCACTAAAAATAATTTTATTGAAAATGTTCTAATCAATTAATTTGTTTTGACCAAAACCATACAACTTCCATATTAGTCAATTTTTGTCCAATTTCATTGAAAACCTAGTGAATATTCCATCATTGGCCATATTTGGCTAAATCTTCTTAGAGATGGTTACCACGTTTTCTGCATCTTCCTGCCGACGATAGCCACTTTGGCTACAAACAAAAATTCTGGGAAAAAACACTGCTCAGAATATGAATGCAAGTCGCTTCGCTTGCATCACTGCTGAGGCGTGGCCTGCACATAAACACGGAAACTTCTGTTGTTGAAATCTTGAGCTAATCTTCTTCTCTCTTTTCTCTGACAGACATGACTTTGACTGCAGTACCCTACAATTATGTCGTTGACGAAAGAAAACCTTGGGTCCTCCAGTCCAGTACTAACACGCTCCACATCGTTCAAGTTTGGCACAAATCAACTGAATTAAGAAATTCAATTAAATTACAATTCAGACAACGAACGAAACTACGAAATGGCTTCTCGTGTTCCGCTGCACATTTACGTCCGGCGCAGAACCTGACCACAAATGTGATTCCAGGCGCAGTAGAATTATGTAGTGGCAGCAGGTGTAATAAGTAAGGCTGCATCTGGACAAAAAAAATGAACTGTGTACATAGTCTTCCGCCAAACGTTACAAAATGATTATTGCAGTAGACAATTATTTTAAAGGTTATATGGTTGTAGCAGAAAAATATGGGTGTCTAGTTGAACTAGAAATCATTCAAGCAAAATGGTACAGAAGTTTATGATTTTTTGGGTGGAAAGTTTTCACCATTTTGTGAAAAATATTTTGAGAAAGAATGTTCTATCAAAAATTCCACTTTTCAAATAAAAACACTGGAAAACAACCAAAAAACAACAAAAATTGCCACAATTGCCTGCAGCATATAAGGGTCCTTAAAAAAATTGACTTTCATATTTTGAATATTGCCAAATTTGCCTAAATAAATTATGGACAATCACCACTTGAGCAACATCACAAATTGAAAAGACAAAACACTGGGCCCAATAAATAATTGCAGTAAGGATGTAATGTGATGCTGGGTAACTGACGAAAACCTTTTTTAAGTGATCTAATGAATTACTGGTGATTCAACAAAATACCTCCTGGAAATCAAGGTTGATCAAGCTTGATTTGCCTGCCCATTTATTTGTGTGGATGAAGCTATTTCCAACCCAAACTAAACATATGCTTCAGTCTTGGAGGATTAATGGTTCATAATAATCACAAAATTCAGAAATTGTCTAGTTTAATGTGTCGACAATGAACCTATATGTATGGATTATTAGAATTAAAATCTATAATGTGTATAGTGTATGCAGCAACAAATCTTCATTTTGAACTATAGTACTAGTGTCTTTTCGATACAAAAGAACTCGTCTGCAATGTGCTTATATGGAGAGGTATGTGTGAAGCCAATAAAGAGCATGGTTGGGTCTTTGGAAATCAACTCAAACTATTAAAACCATTTAAAATCATGCAACATGCCTTGCCTCCTCCAATTTCAAAAGTGAAAGCCTACATTTACATAGTATATAGTATATAACAGTATTGGGAGGTTATTAGAAACAACAACAGACCCGTGACGGTTATCAGGACAGCTCTTACTACTTATAACCATAGTTTTCAAAAGAACAAAGAGGCAGTTCGATATATAAGCACAACACATTTGAAAAAATCAAATAACGGGCCCAAAATCGGCTGGGTCTTTGACGGTCACAAAGCTCTCAGCTTTCTAGGCCGCTTCAATAAAGGTTTTCTTTGACCCTAGTCGACAAAACTCTAAAATTTTCTTGCACTTGCCATTCTCCATACCGACTAGCAATTTCTGGAAACTTAATCCCTCTAATTTTGAGAACCACCTTTAATACGCTAAGGGGACAATTATGTACTTTGCAAATGGTTGTGGTGATTTCGCCCACACCGAAGGTCGTGCCTCCGACACCACTCATGATTTTGCTGCTGAAGTACCTGACTTCAAAATGAAGTTACCAGTGGGCACCACTGAGCTCAAAGTACAATAAAGCTAATCGTACGTTTCGATGGACTCAGCTCATTTACTTTCCAACCCCAATTAATTTGGTCCAATTATAGTTGAGTGGGTTGAAAAATTGGGCCTGAGTGACCCAGCACCCACCAGTCACCGTCCAAAAAATCCCGTTCTGGGATTTCATGGATGGGATGAAACTGTACCCCAGGGGTCAGTTTCTTTGGTCAGTGGTTTTATTTTTTCCCTTAGACTTTTTTTTTGGGAGCGCACTGTTTTTTCTCCCGGGCTCCCTTTTGATTTTTTTTTCCCCCACCACCCTTGACACCATTTTTTTTTTTGGAACTCCTACCTACCCCTCCAACCTACCTACCACCCTTCCTCCTACCTCCCCCATTCTGATCATCACTCTTTTGTGCTTATGCTCGCTCGCACTCTCCTCCATCACTAGCGCTTGAAATTCAATGGGACTAGGTTTAGGGTTTAGAACTTTGAGTCTCGAGAGGAGTGAAGAGAAAGAAGAGGGGCTTGGAGTGCCCATGTGGGAGGAGCTTCATTTGCGACAAGCTTTAGGGAGCATGAAGAAAAGCTACAAGGTAAGCTCACCTCCCTTCTATCTTTTTTTTCAATATGTGCTTCAAACCCTTCTCTTCATGTGAGCTTCTGAAGTTACAACAACCACAAACCAAAGCTCCTCATTGTCATTTTGTTTTACAATGTTGTAGAGCCCAGGTCCATGACGACAACAAGTTGGGTTCGTTGTCATGCTTCTAGAATTACATATCTGAACTCCTCCTTGTTGTCATGTTTTCTTCTTTTCACTTGAGCTTTTCGCACCATGATGATGACAAATCGAAGTTCATCATCATCATGGTTTTGTTTTCCAACACTATAGAGCCCACGTCCATGACAACAACAAGTTGGGCTCATCATCATGCTTTTAAAGTTGCAAATCCAAACTCCACGACAATGAGGAGCTCGGCTCCTCATCATTGTGTTTTCTTTTTTTCGCATAAGCTTTCGACACCATGATGACAAGGAACCAAAGTTTGTCATTGTCATGGTTTTGTTTTCTAGCATTGTAGAGCCTAGGTCCATGACGATGACAAATTGAGCTCGTCGTTGTGCTTTTAGAGTTGCAAATCCAAGCTTCATGACTATGAGGAGCTTGACTCCTTATCATCATGTTTTCTTCTCTTTGTGTGAGCTTCTGACACCATGATGATAATGGTGTCATTCATGATTTTTTCATCATCATCGTATTTGTTTTTGTATCATTTGTGCTTGTAGAACCACGACAATGACAAGCTTTGGTTTGTTGTTGTGATGGTATTCATTTTGTCTACTATTTCAGATCCCACCTCCATGACGATGAAGAGCGTGAATGTGAACATCCTCATTGCATGTGTTTGCAAAATGACAACGACGACGAAGGTGAGCTCGTTATCATCATGGTTCTTGTTTCCAAGGCTACAAGGGCCATGGCCACGTTTTTTTTTCCTTTATGGTTACTTACATATTCACCACCAGCATGATTCAAATCGTCATGGTTTTTTTTCCATCACTAGAAAGTGGCCATGGGTTTTTCTTTTTCTCTATTGCTAACTATAGAAACACCATGACTTTAATCATCCTTCTATTTTAATTTCTTTCCTAGCTTGTGTTTGTCTTTGTTGGTACTTGTAGAAAGGTGAAATCCTTTTTTCTTTAGTGGTTGCCTGCTAAAAATGATGCTTGGTAGGAGTAGTAATTGGTGTGGGTGTTTTTTTTGTTTTGTTTTGTGGGACTAATAAGAATGTTTGAAATGAACCAACTAATGGTGGTTCTTATTTTATTTTGTGGTAAATGCAAACTCGAAAAAAAAACAAGGACTATTAGAAAAGAGGAGCAAGCTTCAACTAAATTGGTAGATGGCATGAGAGGTGTCATGAGTGAAGGAGGTTTGGAGGATGCAAAAGCACATGCAAGTGAGTGTTGAAGATGGTGCATTAGCTCTATGTAACATTAATGAAAAGCAAATGCAAGCAAGTGTTGAGGTTGGGGAAACCTCTACTATCGCAACCCTACTTTGAGGGAAGTGTGAGGATGAAATTCACACTCCCGAAATTGGGACTTGGGAGTCCTCCGAGACTCCCAAAACTTCAAAGTTCAATTGCAGGGGTCAAAACACCTCGCATTGGGGTGTTCTTTATATCATTGAAAAGCTATTGAATTGTAGATGTCGAAAATGGCCTCACATGGGCCATTTGGACATCACAGCACAAGTTATGGCAAAAAGAAAGATCGAGAGTCAAATTACCAATTTGACTCTCGACCATGAAAAGTCGGGAATCGACCCGACTTCGGTGCGTGCAGGTGGAGTGTGTCACACCGTTGGAAAGTTCTCAAGGAGAGTTACAAGTTTACTTTAGACCTCATCTCAATAGGAGGTCTGAGCAAGAAGTTATGATCGTTCAAATTCCCGGGAGTCCAAACCAGGATAATTTCGAGATTCTTCCTTGGGAGTCCTGGGACAAAAAGCCATTCAGATGTGGGTGCCGCGGAGAGGCACAGAGTATATTATATGGGGGAAGGTGGTGGCTTCCCCCAAGTCCAGGCCGTGGTGAGTCAAGTGACTTTAGAGTTGCCCATGGCTTGTCCTAGCACAAAGGATGCTCCAGAAAGTGAACTAACCAACTTGTTGGTTGGTTTGATGCAGGTTCGAGTAAGTGAATAGCTTGTCACTCTTCCTAGTCCCATCCCGGAGCTTCAACACGCCCCTTTACCCCTTCTAGTGTTGAGAGCTGGGAGCGTGCCCCAAATTCCTCCCGATTCCGTTGTTTGAGTTACTTAGGCCCGTCTTAGGTCTGACTAAAGACTTGGGAGCGCGTCATCTATAAGAGATCTTGCTATAATTGAAATTGATTTGCAAAAAATTATTAAGATGATAGTGGAGCAAGAAAGTGTAACTTTTGCTTCAAAGCCAAAAAAAATGAACATGTTATAGGACATGTTGAAATTGATGTAGGGCACATTTTTATCTGAACTTATAATCTATTTCCCACCCATCCTTTCTATTTGAAAAGATGGGTGGGTTTTTTTTGGCAAATTTGTGTTTACAATACTTTTATTAATTCTAGTTTTCAAACTTTTGCCCCACCTTCTTTCTCCATGTGAAAAAGTGAGTGGGGCATTTATTTTTGGTTTAAATCTCTAAGCAATACCTTAAAGCTTTATAGGTGATATTATTTTTTAAAGTTAGCTTCATTATATGTTAATTTCAAAATTGGGTTTTAACTGTCGCAACCCCACTTTGAGGGAAGTGTGAGGTCGCCACTCACACTCCCGAAAATGGGACTTGGGATTCCTCCGGGATTCCCGAAAATTTAGAACTCGATTGCAGGGGTCAAAACACCTTGCATTGAGATGATTTTTATACCGTTGGAAAAGTCTTAAAGTGTAGATGCTCAAAATGACCTTGCATGAGCCATTTGGACATCTGTAGCACAAGTTATGGTTGAAAGAAGGGTCAGGAGCCAAATTAACAATTTGACTCCCGACCATTAAAAGTCAAGAATTGACCTGATCCCGGTGTGTGCAAGTGAAGTGTGACACACCGTTGGAAAGCTCTTAAGGAGAGCTACAAGTTTGCTTTAGACCTCATCCCAATTGGAGGTTGGAGCAAGACGTTATGAACGCCCAAAGTCCTGAGAGTCCAAACCGGGATAGTTTTGGGACTCCACTTTGGGAGTCCCGAGAAAAAGTGCCATTCAGATGCAAGCGCAGCGGAGAGTCACAGATAATACTATATGGGGGAAGGTGGTGGTTTCCTTCGAGTTCGAGCCATGGTGAGTCAAGTGAGTCCAAGGTTGCCCGTGGCTTGTCTTAGCACCAAAAGTGCTCTAAAATGTGAACTAACCAACTTGTTGGTTGGTTTGATGCATGTTTGAGTAAGTGAATAGTTTGTCACTTCTTCCTAGTCCCATCTCGAAGCTCCAACACACCCCTTCTACCCTTTTTAATGATGAGAGCTGAGAACGTGCCCTGAGTCCCCCACAATTTCGCAACTTGAGTAACTTAGCCCCAATTTGGGGCTAACTAGGGACTTGGGAGTGCGTCATTAATAATACCCTCATTTTGAGTCTTTTTCTATCTATCCATTTTTGCAATACCTTCATCTTGGGTTTTTGCCTATTTATCCATTTTTGCAATACTTTCATGGTGTGTTTAATATTTTATTTATAATTGTAATACCTTCATCATGTAGAATTAACCTTCATCCAGATTGTTAATTCTCACATTAGGTTTATTGTATTTGTTTTTTTTGTTTCAAATGTGGTTGTCCTTCCTCCAGTTGCCATAGAGGGTGTCCATTAAGCAAAGGATGGGCCCAAATTTGTTTGTAAGGTTAATGGGTGTGATGCATTGTATATAGCCAAATACAATTTTGTACGACATTTGCGGGCACGCAATAATGTGACCATGGAATCAGGCAAGCCCAAACATCCATCTATTCAAAAGTAGGGCCCAAAGGTCCAAGATCACACAACAATGAATGTGTGGGTCTTGAACAACCCTTTGGCCCGGTTTCGTCATAATGAATAGAAGGCCATTGTAAAGGCTAGGAGGCAAGCTACATTAGAATGGGATAGGCTATAAATTGATTTGTAGTACACACCTTAGGTTCTTAAGCCAACATTTGGATGGAGTGGGATTCAAAGCCCGCATCAAATAAAACAGTGTGACGTAAGGAGACTAGCCTCTTTACACAATACCATGATTTAGAAATGATTGGAGGTGTATTATTTATACTAGGTTATTGGAGGTGTATAACTTATGCTTATAATTATTCAATGCACATGCAATACCCCTATTAGGGTATATTTGAAATCCTTTGGACTCCATAACATATTTGAATAATCATAAAGGCATATTGCATAGCCTTAAAAAAACCTAGAAGGAACATAATACCCTCATAAGGATATTTTATAAATAACATGGATTAAATTATTTTAATCTAGGCTATTGGAAGGGTAGTGCTTGTGCCCAAAATTACTCAATGGGTGTGCAATCCCTTTCTTTAGGAATATCAAAAATCTTTTGGTCTTCATCAAATATCTTTTGGAACCTAGAAAGGTATTACCTAAACCTACAAAGGAAGTAATACCCTATTTGGGGTAATCTATAAACACCATGGGCTTAATTATTTTGGTTTGAGCTGTCGGAAGGATATTGCTTTTGCCCAAAAATATTTTATTCACATGCACTACCCCTCTTCAAGCATCCCATAAAACCTTTGGGCTCCATAACATATCTTTTGGAATTTAGAAAGGTATTACATGGCCCTAGCAAAACGTAGAAAGAAAGCAATACCCATATCATTTTGTAATAATATAGTAAACCATGAAACAAAAGATTTCTTTTAAAGATTCCAGTTCCATTGATAGATTATGCACCATTTATATTTTTTGAATCATAAACAACCATTCATTTATTCAAATCAACTTCATATGTGTTTTAGGTTTAATAAAAGATGAGAAAAAAATTAATCTATTGTAATACAAAAAGGAATACAAATTGAAGTATGACAATTAGTGATCATTAATGCCATTATTTGATATGTTATTCCCTAAATTTCAATTTACATAGAATAAACATGGAACAAGTATTTCAATAACCTTCATAGTGTTTAACCATAGTTGGTTGGCGCCAAACCATTTCTTGGATACTCAAAAAGGGATATTGGACATTTTGGATTACACAATGTTGGGTACTTAAGTTGAACTAGATCTATACAAGTAAGAAATTTTCACTATTTTGTGCATTACTCGAAGTTTTAGATTTCATTATTAATCACATCTAGTTGTGATTAACAATTATTCATTGACACATATTGCTTACCAAATCATTTGGATATTACTTTAATGCATGTGTTGGAGTTTCTTCTCCAATGCAAATTATGCATAATTCACTTTGATTTGGTGAAAGGTGCAAAAGGTTAAATATAAATGAAAATTGAACCACACACATATTAAGTTCAAATATGGGTACAAATGACAAACCTTTTTTTATTCCCTAGTTTTTTTTTTATGGGTATCAAAGTGCTCCATCATTGTTTCATGCCAATCCTTCATCCAATTGATTAAGTTCCTGAAACCATCATCCACCCAACAAAATACCATTCCCGAGTGCATGGATTCGCTAATTGGAGCCAAATAAAGGTGGTGAATGATTGATCCAACTCCTCAAAGAAGTGATGTTATATGGTCGCACAATTCTATGTTTACACCCATGGTGCATTCCACGATGATATCGGCCATTGTTTCATGCAAGTGAATTAGGCCTTGATCCATGGGTGCAAATGAACCTTCTAACACATCAACATTATCAAAACAATTATCCTCATCCATGGTTGTAAACCTTCTAATGTCAACAATGCCAACCTCATCGATCGGATCTTGGTTGTAATCTTCATCGTCAAACACACCATCATCCAATTGTAAGTATGTCGAATTAGCAAACATGCATTTCAAACTGCCATGAATAGTTCCATAATAGATGCTGCAATATTCGATGATATTCTTCGTTGTAAGGTTGGTACACATCAATAGAATAATAATTTGATGTTTACAAAAGTTGCTTCGTAATGCCCGTTCACAAGTGCAACTTGCATACTCAGTGACAGGGGCATAGATCTTGTAAATAACATTAGCATGGTGTTGGCTTCGCACTTGCCAAACATCATCACCATCATCCCCCTCAAAGGTAGGTGAAATCACATTGGTGTGTGAAACTCGATTAGCTTTGTCAACATTAGCCACCACAAGTTGTGCCATGACCTTGTTTTTTATGAACCTTTGTCTTTTCATCTTGACTTGGTGCATATAATGTCGTGCTACATTTGTGGTTAGCCTCCACACTAACTAGTTGATGTGACACCATTTCAAACCCTTGGTCTCAAGAAATAACCAACATTTTAAAGCCCCATGACAAATATTCTATGTGAGCTTTTGTATCTTGATTCAAGCGTGGGACTTGACAAAGTCGAACCATCCAAAGCTTTGCATGGACATGCACAACATACTTTCAACTGATGATGTGATTCAAATCTGTGTGAAAAGTGAACGTGCATCCATGGCATATTTTTAATAATGCCATACTTGGAAAGGAACCCTTTACTTACCAAATTGGCAATAATAAGCCCAAAAATATCTTGTCCAAACAACACCAGTTTGTAAATTATCAAAACTTTCCACCACCATCTCCCTCCATGTGTCTTGAAATCATCAATGGTCTCATCTAGGTCGATGGACATGAACATCACCATGTGGAGGTGATCAAGTATTGCATGCCTGATCTTTGAATCTTTGATTTTTTCCATGGAGCACAAATGCCATGCTTTCAACACATGCCATGTGTAAAGAAAAATTAAGACAAGATCTTAACCCCACACAATCCTGCCATGGTACACCCAACATTGGTGTGTTTACCGTGGCTCTCACCATGAAAATAAATATGTTATGAAATCTTAAGTAAAAAATCTTAGGTATTGTTTTGAGACAATGTATCCAAAAACAAAAATCAATGTACAACCTACTACAATGTTCGGAGTTCTTGTGGGGCATCATCCATAATGAAACGTGATGGTTTCCAATTTGGCATATGTGAAAGAAGCTTTGCCAATAGGGCATTTAACCACTCCACCAAGTTTTCACATGTTTACCAACTTGTGATAACCCAAGCAACTAGCACCTTTGTGTAATGAAATCAAACACCATCAATGTGAATGAGTGGTATTTCACATCGTTGGTGCCAAATGTGGCATCCATAGAAATAAGCCCATTGTGACCGAATTGGAGCATGGACTAAAGTTGCATAGGTGTTTAGATCCCTATAGTGAAAGGGACATGAATCCCATTCACCTCACCTACATCCTGGAAATAAAAAACATCATCAGGATGAACACAAACCCATGATCGAATGGAATGCGCTAGGTTTGTGTGCAAGTGCCAAGTGCCCCTCTTGTGCTTTTGGTCCAAGTAGGTGATATCTTGGTCGTAGGAAATCATCTTAAGTCATTTACTCACCTTCATTTGCCCGTGCCCACCAAATTTCTTCATGCTTGTCATACATTTATTTCACGATGTACCCTAATTTTAATTGGGTCCATATAAATTCTTTCAACTTGTGAGATACATGTGTAGCATATGCCAGCATTCGTGAAGTGGACCTTGGGTCACATGCATCGTGAGCAAGATCTCCATGGGCTTGAACATGAATCTAATGGTAAAAAATGATTTCCACCACATCTAGCCATGTGTAAAACCTCTCGATGGAAAAGTGGGCCAAATAACCGTGTTTGATTAACCTCATGTGGTTGAGGTCCTTGGGGTGGTCTTTTAGCCCATAACCAAATTCATACCTACAAAACAAAATTTCCATTCGATCAAATCAAAAGACACAAAAACAATTAACCCTAGAACTTGCAAAAATGACCAATGGAAAAAGGGCTTATAGGTTTTGAAACCATACTAAGTATGTCCAAGATGATTTTGTATTGTCAATTTTTTTACATCTTATTGAGGGGACAAATTCTTGGAGATGTTCCATTCAACCACAATTTGCATATCCCTTCATTCACCCCGCACAAACTCAAAGACATGAGCATGGGGGATGTATGGAGTGTCAATTTTCACCTTGTTTTGGCCTCCATGTTTAAACACATCTTTCCACACTAAATCCACATTGGAGAAATGTGACTTTGCTAGGTTTTCGAATTCACTGGATTAGGACAATGGAGTTCACCCCATGCTTTGAATCATTGAAGGAATAACCTTATAATAGGAGTCCCCAACTTGTGAAAACCCATGGAATACCCTCACAAGTTTACAAATTGTAATAACCCTAATCAACAAAGCTGATGCACTCCTAAGTCACGGGGCGAAACCCACTTGAGGGTTTCACAAAGTCAAGTTGCGGAAATTGTGATTTAATGGCGCGCTCCCGACTTCCAACTCTAAAAAAAGGGGTAGAGGGTTGAGTTGGGAGCCTAGGGATTAGACTAGGAAGAGGGACTAGTTTAGCTCGTGTGAATCTACATCTAAAAACCAACCAGAAGAGGTTAGTTTAGCATTCGGGACACCCTTGGGTGTTGGGACTTGCCACGGGCACTTGGACACACAAGACTCACCACGGCCCGGACTCGGGAGTAAGCCAGCACCTTACTCCCTATAGTATTCTCTGCAGCTTGTCGCCGAGGCTACATCCAAATGGCACATTTTGTTGGGACTCCCGAAATGGAGTCCCGAAACTGTCCGCGCTGGACTCCCAGAACTTTGAATGGCCATAACTCCCAACTGTGGAGTTTGATCACAATGAGGGCTAAACCAAAGTTGTAGCCCTCGTCAAGATCTTTCCAACGCCATGTCGCACTTTCAATTCGGATGTCGGGAAGAGATCGATTCCCGACTTTTAGTGGTCGGGAGTCAAACTGCCAGTTTGACTCCCGGCCCTTCTTTTGCCCATAACTTGGGCTGTAGATGTCCAAAAGGCCAATGCAAGGCCATTTTCTATATTTACGTTTCAAGACCTTTCCAATGACACCAAGAACACATCAATGAGAGGTGTTTTGGGCCTTGCTGTCGAGCTCTAAACATTCGGGAATCCCGGAGGACTCCAAATCTCCAACTTTTCCAAGTGTTGGGCTTCACCCCCACACTTGGCCAAAGTGGGGTTGCGACAAAAGCCATTACACCCTAAGCAACAAAACCTTTAAACCTTACAAATGAACTTGACCATAACCCATAAACAAGCAATAGTTTTTCCAAATGGGAAAAAAAATCATGTGACTATCTTATGGCTATTTAGACTTATTCAAAAACAACAAATCCCTATCCTCCTAGAAACAATCAATTGAATATATGTAAGGCTTTCAATCTAGATGTGCAATACCCACATGCAATTGATACTTCCATGACCATTCATATGCAAGGGGGAACAAAATACCTTAAATAAAAGCAAGAACAAAAAAATCACTAATTAAACCCTAATTTGAAAAAACTAAATGAAAAAAACAAATGAATGAAATCCAAAATGTGTTTCTTACCTCTTACTTTGGTCTTTGCTTACAAGCCTTTCTCCACTTTCTTTGAGAGGAAAAAAATAAAAATAAAAATGTATTGTGGCATATATGTGCAAATGTCAAATCCCCCGCAAAAATCCATATAAGGTCTAATTTTAATTAGGCTTAAAAGGTGCAAAAAGTCATAAATATTTGTTGTCTCCATAACCCAAAATTCTAAAACCCTGGTGTTAATATAAACAATTGTTAAATCTAATCCACATTGTTTAAGTACTCATTAAAACAAGCAAATCAAATTATTTTATCTAGGCCCTATTGTTTGATCTAACCCCCCCATGTGTACAACATGTACTAATTGTGTTGGCTTTGCAATACCCCCCATTGTGAAAAACACTCCTAGCGTAAAATTTGTAGTACCTTAATTGAAGGGTTTCACATACTCTAGATTTTCAAAAGATTTTGCAAAACCCTAAAAACACATAAAAATTGCATGTTTACAACCAATATCTAATTGTAATACCCTTACATAGGGGGAAGACAACTTTAATCATCCCCTTATTTATTTGTTTGAATGAACAAGAACAAGTTCCATGCAATACCTTTATTTTATTCCTTCTTAACCGTTTTTCACTGTTGACAGGTCTATTGGAGTGCCAACCAAGTAGGTAGGTGTAGCCATGTAGGTGGGGTTTGGTAGGTGCCTACGTAAAATAAAAATAAAATAGTTGGTAAGTAGAAAACTAGATGGGGGATGGGAGGGTGGGTGGGGATGAAAATGACACATTTAAATTTATAAATGATTAGGTAGATGGGGAAGAGTCTCCTTTTAATTTAAATGTATAAATGGGTAGGTGGGTGGGTGGGAAAAGTTTCAAAAGGAAAAATAAATAAAATCGGGTGGGGGCAGGGTTGGGCTCCATAACACATTTTGTGGAATTTGGAAGGGTATTGCATAGCCCTAGCAAAACCTAGAAGGCAAGCATTACCCACATCATTTTACGATAATATCGTAAACCATGAAACAAAAAAATGTTTTTAAAAATACTTCTTCCATGTTCATTATATGATGCCAAACATATTGATTCAAGAAAATGAGGGTATTGCAAAGTTATTCACAATGATGTTAGAAGGTTCCTTCAACAAAGTTATGTAGTTTAAATGTAATACTTGCATCATCTTGGGATATTTGCATTCACTTTGAAACTTGAAAGCGTATTGCATAGCCATAGCAAAACTTAGAGTCCCAAGCAAGACCCTTCTTAGTTCGTCATTCAAGCAAGATGTTTTTTCATAGAAGATATTTTTTTGCAATTCCATTCTTGTTTGCAACTAGGACGTAGAGATGAATCTTTTGAGGAAGAAGGCTAGACATCAACAGTGTTCAAAAAGCACCTTGACATTTTTCATATTGGTTGTAACATGTTGACCTTTTGAAACTCTTTTAGATAGAGACTCTTTTGCATGTCTAAATTTGGAAAAACATTTGTAAAAATGGAAAGTAAGTTGTGTGAATTTGGAATGGGTTGTCTAGAATGCAATTATTAAGTGAAACCTTAAGGCTATCGAGTTTCATGTAGTGGTTCCCAAAAGAAGCCAACAACAAGATAGACATCCATGGTGCATTTTACTTCTATCTTTTGATTTGTGCTTTGTCTTTTTGTTTCCAAAACTTGCCTTCATTTTGACATGGATTGGTAAGTATGGTCCTATGTATATAACATGTCATGAAGTTGTTGGAATTCATTGATAGGATTCAGGGTGAAAAGGGGGTGAAAGGTGTTTATGGATTTGTATCCTAGACATCATGATCCAACCTTTTTCGAAAACCCATTGGAATTTCAACCCTCTCGGTTTGAGGTGAGTGGTGTTGAAGCTTAAAGAAAACATTGTGGGTCATAAGAAAGAAAAAACCTTTCTCTAGATGGTTGGCTTTTCTAACATTCCCAGTTTTTATCAATATATGTTTAGATTGCCCAACTTCTTTATCTACCTGCAAAAAATGTGTCAACATATGTGAAGTAGATGCGTCGAGTTTAAGTTTTAGGGTCAGCTTTAGATTAGGTGGCTACATCTCTTGATTTTACATTGATTTCAATTTTTTTTGTAAAGTCTTTCTCTTTTGTAGCATTTGGTGCTAGGCCCTAGTTGTGCTTGGGCATGAACTTGGCCAAGCTAGAGATTTCTCTCTTTGTCCATTTTTTGGTGACCAAATACAAGTAGCACTTCACCTTTTCAATTACAATTGCATAGATTATAAAGTATTTGCATCATGTGCCAAGTTTGAAGAATTCCATGCAAATTCCACTTCTGGAAATTTTTCATCTAAAGATAGTATTTTGGGTCCTTCTATGTGCTACAATGTTGATAATCAATCTGTAATACTCATGGTAACAAGCTTAAAGACACTGTTTAAAAGGTTAATCTGACTTCACTATTTTTCATCAAGGAAATTGGAACAAAAGTTATTCTTCAAGATTGATATTAGTTTGCCACCAATTTGTTACAGGTGGGAAAACATAAATAAAGACTTTTCACTAGCTCCATATGTCTTCATGAAACTAAGTATGGTTATTAGATTCATGTGACATCCATTATTTGGTGAAATAAAAAACCTTGTTCATTGTTACCAACTCCTCAACAAACATCCTAATGTTGTAATTTTTATTGTATCTACAACAAAACATTGATGACATTCACAACATAAGACATTTTGATTTAACTTCATAACTTGTTAAGCTAGGTTTGAATGGCACTTATATTGTAATTCACATATTTGGTTGCAACCATCAAATTTAAAAATATTTTTTCAGTTGATGTGTTGATGCAACCATGGGGTTTAGCTCTTGGGTAATTCCTCATCATCTTTGACTTTGTCAGAACTAATCAACACCATGGAATCTTCTTGATAAAAATGTTATTCATTCTTACTTGCCAACCTGACCACCTTGTTGTCATCATCATCATCCTCGTCATCTTCATCGTTCTCCTTGTAGTCTTCATCATCTACAATTTCTTCCTCCTTAGTGTCATTCTCAGAATTATTTTTATCAACCTTGTCATTAGCACTCCACACTGCTTCTGCCGTCCCAAAAACTTTCACAATGATATTAGATGGTGAGGTGATTGTGAAGAGGGGCTTATTGTCAACCTTGAGTTCATCATCAATTGCAAATGCAGTCCATCCAATTATAAAGTAGCACTTGGAATTCTAAAAATGGGCACACCTCCCAACTTTACTAGCCATTATTTACAATTTGGACATGTCATATTTACACCTTTTTGAAGAAAATTTCCATGTTGCTACATGAAACAACGTGGAATCTCCTGCAAATCAGGCAACATGCTTGTCAGCATTAAGGTGAGTAACAATCATCTTCTTGACTGTTTTGAAACTCCCCATGTAAGTTCAAACATGTTTGACATTTGTAAACCCAATTGTTTAATATGTTCTTTCATTCATGGTTTTGGTTTGTCATCGTTAACATGTCCAAATATTGTTCACCAAATATGACAAGTTCCTTGTAAAACAATATATACTATAAGGAGCCAAGTATTTGACGAAAGTTGGAAACATAAAACATGAACTAAAACAATTTTTCGTCATTTTTTTGAACCCAAAGGTCCTACTATTGACTTCATCAACATTGCAACTTTTTATTCCTACTTGTTGAACATGAGGTCGATCAAAGGCTAAGAATGGTATTGTTTTCTTCTCTAAAGTTGCATCTAGTTTTTTGTGTTTTTGGCTCCAAGCCTTGTTTTTCTTCTTGATTCCTCCAGTTCCATCAAAGACATACATGTGAAATTTTGAATGTGCCTTTAGGGAGATGATGATATGGTCACCTTTCTCCAATCTAGCAACATGAATGACATCTTGCCAACCTTGTTAAAAAAAAACTTTAGAACAAGTTGCTTTTTCTAAAACCTTTAGATGAACTGGCAATGGTCCACCACTTGGTAACATGAGGTGAATGTTTTTTCCAAACTTATGTCCATATTCTTGCAAAAAGATTGCAAGGATCCAAGAACATCCTTTCCTTCATGGTGGAGTGATTAGAAACAAGGATTTCTTGCATCTTTGTAACAACGTCCTCCATCCTCATGGTGGACTAATTCATTTGAAAATTGACCCAAGAAACAAGATTAGATGTTCAAGATTTGCAAGGAAAGTAATGTATAACAACTTTGAGAGAAAAAACAACTCATAATTCTAGAGCACCACCTTAATGCACCATCCATCCACATTAGGGCCGAGAGTCTACACAAGGGTCAAAGGGTCAAAGACTTTTTTTTGCCTCACCTTCCTCCTCCATCAAGTGTTTAATTAAAAATTCTACCAAGTTAAAATAATTATGCAAACATTATATATTTAGAAATGAAAAAATATATAATGATTATATATTTCACACATGATTAAACTAAGTATATCATCATTTAGTGCATTGTAAATTAAAATTTACATACAATAAATTTACAAGGACTAAATTTACATAATGTTAGTAATTTATATTTCAAACTTCAATTAAAATATTTCAATTTATATAGAAATAATATTCAATTACATGCATTACTAAAATATACAATGTTAATAACTTATATTTTCGAATTTTTAATTTTCAATAAAAATACATTTACAAAAATTTGCATTATACATAACCATGGGTTTATATATGTAATTTAAATTATATATATAAATAAATTCTTATCCTATTTTAAATAAACATGAAAAAAATTATATATACTAAAATGAATCAACAATATAATTCCATAATATCATTAATCATGTATAATGTATTACTCAATATGTTATAAATAAGAATATATTTAGATCAACATTTAAGCCAATATTATACATCATAAAAAATAAAATTTACATAAGGACACGTGTTATATCTTTATAAAATATAAAATATTACTGACCTACTATATAATTATTTTAGGCTATAAATTATTTATTATATGTCAAAAAAGTTTTAAATTTATTTTTGAATCATACATCAGATTGATATATTGGAGAAACCATTATAAGAAGCAGAAAATCATTTGTTTTAATTTTTTAATTAAAAAATGAATTTAAATATTATTAAATTAGAGACTTTATATTTTATTTTTTTGAAATGAGTTTAGAACTTTAAAAAGGAAAAACATAAATATGTACATCGTTGAACTTTAACATGAATTAATAAATTTTCCATTAAATTTTACACCCTTGTATCATCAATGTGACCAATTTTCCATTATGTTCATTTTTATGTATGTTAAATCATATTGTAAGGTGAATAAATAATTTTGAAAACATGAATTTCATGATATATTGGCGGGGAATCAAGGATTTAAAAAATATTCTTATGTTTCATGGTGAATGCAAATATCCCATGATGATGAAGGTATTGCATTTAACTCCATAACTTTGTTCAAGTGACCTTTAACCATCAATGTGAAGAACTTTGCAATACTTTCATTTACTTGAATCGATATGTAAGGCATGTTATATTGAACATGGAATAAATATTTTTAAAAATATTTTTTTGTTTCATGGTTTAAGATATTATCGCAATATGATGGAAGTACTACTTTCTTTTTAAATTTTGGTATGGCTATGCAATACCCTTGCAAGTTTCAAAAGATATGTTATGGAGCCCAAATGATTTCTAAGATACCCTGAAAAGGGTAATGCATGTGCATTGAATATTCCTATGTATGAGCAATACCCCTTTGGTAGTGTAGACCAAAATAATTTAGCCCATGTTGGTAGAACTATGCATTATCCCTCCAAATTTGGAAAAATATGTGATGGACCCAATGTATTTTTGGGATAACATATAAAGGGTAATGTAGGTGTATTATGTAGTTTTGAACATGAACAATACCCCTCCAATAGTGTAGACCCATGGTGTTTAATTATTGAATACCCTAATGACGATATTAGCGTCATGCAACAAGGGTTGTAAATGTGGTAACTATTTATTGAACTAAACACAACATTGTAAATAATGATATGGTTTAGGGTTTCTAATTCATATAATTAGTTAGGTTTTTTCAACCCCTTCATTTTTTGGACTACCCACTTTTTGAATTTTGGTCTTTTGCTTTATTATAAAGATTTTTTTTTTCATTTGGGTTCTTTAAATTTTTTTGATCCACCCATTTTTGTACATCTTTTATCAATATAATATTTTCTTCTAGTCACACTTGTTCGATGGGTATATGGATAATCATATATGTCTTATTTTTAATCATCTTCTTAATGTTTTAAATGTAAAAATCAAAATTCAAATGTCCCATATGCACATTTTGTAATTAATTTGTTTAAGGTTCATAAACTTCAAAATGAACATTGTGTAATACTTACATCTAATGTATTAGGATTCATATCATTTAAAGATTTTAAAAATAATGTTCACATTCTAATTAACCTATTGGCATTGTCATGAAACCAAACACGAAATACCTACATCCTTTCTATTTTAACTTCCATAAGGCCATTTCAAATATGCAATACCCACATATAGGTCTCCATTAGAATATTTACGGGATTCATATGGCATAATAATTTAGTCTAAGTATCAACAAATAATGTCATAATTAAGAAATTACTAAAAAAATATTTCAAATAATGTAAATGATTAATTGTCATATTTAGACAATCAGTTTTTAAAATATTAATTAATTGATTATTTGGTTGAAACTTAACCATTCAAATAATTTAAATTTAAATATAAAAATCAAATTGATAATTTGATATTTAATTTATTATTTTAATAGGATTTTTTAATGTTATAAGTTATTCAAATCATTATTTCATACAATTATTCATGATAATTAATTATCATAAAATCAATTTAGGTATATAAAGAGACATATTTTGAGTACCCAAATGATTTATTGGTTATTTTGAAGTGACCCTACGTGTGGGTATTGCATTTAGGGTCGATTCTTCACCTAAGGTTGCTTAAATGACCTATGGATTATTTTGAAATGACCCTACATGTGGGTATTGCGTTTAAGGTTGGGTTTTTACTTTAAATTATTTAAATTAGCTATGGGTTATATCAAAAGAAACTTGAATATGGGTATTGCATTTAGGGCTAGGTATTCATATAATTTTACAATACCCACACACCTATTTAATTTTTTGAATAATTAAATAAAATTTATGACAAACACAAAAGAAGGTATGTCTTTTAATATTTAGTAATATTTCCAAGCTGAATTCTTTCACTTTTTTTAAGCCCTAAAAATTTTGCCCAAAATGCATCTTAAATTGATTTTAATTATTATAAATTTGTAAAAAATGTCCCAAATTCTAAACCCAAACCATAATTCTAACATTAAGTAATAAATTTTACATTAAACCTTAACCCCTTATACCATCAATGTGACCAATTTTGCATTATGTCAATTCTTATATATGTTAAATCATATTATAAGGTGAAAAAATAATTTTGAAAACATAAATTTCATGATGTATTGGCGGGGAATCAAATATGTTTAAAATATTTTTATGTTTCATGGTTAATGAATTATCACAATATGATATAGGTATTACATTTAAACAAAAGTGGGTTAGGAAATATTGAACTTTAACAACTATGGAACATATGAAAACAAAGGAGATTTATAATTATGCTATAGATATAAATAAGTGATAAGATCAAAAATCAATACAATGAGCAAAGTATAGAATATAAACCTTAATATATATGAATCAAATTCCTAAACACTAAATCATAAGGCATAACCCTAAAAATCCAAATGATATTTTTCCATAAGCCTTATTATAACCCTAACTATATAAACCTTAACAAAAAAAATCCTAATCATATATGCCTTAAACCCAAAGAACTATAGAAAATATACAAATTATATAATGCAAAAAAAATTTTAAAAAAAGAACATAGGAAAAAATTTTAAAAACCAAATATTAAAGCTTTTAAATTATAAACATTTATTGATCGAAAAATAAAACTTTCATAAAAAACCAAAAGAAAATATATGTTTCTTACCTTTGTGTGATTTATATCCAAGCCAAGTTTTTTCATTTTTTTGGAAACAAATATAAAATGAAATTCTATTACTTCACATATGTCTAAACCTTAAAAAATTTCCCCCCAAATTTAGCCTAGCTTAGGTTAATTACTATATATTTGTGAAAAACTTGTTAACTAATTTATGTGTCCCAACCCTAAATCCAAACCATAATTCAATAAAACATATTTATAATAATTACATGAAAATATATATTATAATTTCCATTCCATAAATAAATTAAGTAAACAAAATTTAGTAAAATATGCATTAACTAAACCAAAATGACTGCAATTATGACATTATTTCCACTATAAATTATTTGTAATATTTACATATGGGGACCTATGTTCATCATCCATGAACTAGGGTGAACCTTAATAAATTGATAAGTAGGATCGGGGGGGTGGGAAAAGTGAGTAGGTAATTAGTTAGGTATTTGGTTATATAAAAAGCATAGGTAAGTAAATAAACATAGTGATAGGTAGGAAGTTGGATGCATAAGTAGGTAAGTAGGTTGTTGGGTTAGTAGGCAAGTTAATAAGTAGAAAGGAAATTCAAGGAACAAGGTAAATAGGTTTATTAGGGTAAGAATGCATGTAGGTAGGCAAGTTAGTAGATAGGAAAAAAGTTACACTAACAAGGTAGCTAGGTAGATAGGCAAGTTAGTACATAGAAAACAAGCTACCTTATCAAGGTGGTTAAGTTTGTGAAGTACTTATGTCAATAGGGTGGTTGTGTATATAGGATTGTTAAATAGTAAGGTAGTTAGGTTAGTAGGATAAATTATTATTATAATGTTTAGGTCAACATGGAAGTTAAGTTAATAGGTATGTAATTAACAAGGTAGCTAAGTTAGTAAGGTGGATAGTTAGTATAGTAATTATGTCAGTAGGATAACTAATTATTAGGGTAGCTCTGTCAGTAAGGAATAATTAGTAAGGTACCAAGGTTGGTACAATATTTATGAGTTTAGGAAGGTGGGTAGGGTAGCTATGTGTGAGGTCAGGTCTAGGGAAAAACAATGAAGAACAAAATAAAAAAATAAAAAAAGTACAATGGTTAGTAGTGAATTGTGATGAACCCCATCTGGCACTGAATGAAAAAACGCAGCCCATCCAGTGGACAGAACGACCAACTGGTGCATTGGTGGCTGCTGGTTCACTCTCGCCATGGAAACTTAGCTTAAGCAGAAATCCAAGGCCTACCTAAGGTAAGAGAAGCCAACAACACGCAATTTGGAGCTGGGTGGGGAGTTCTGCCCCACCTCCCACTTCCACCATTCCACAAAGTAAACATGGGGTGAACATGGGGCAAGAAAGAGTGATGTTGCTGGGGCCTTCCAAGTTCCCACCTGTCCCAGACCCTTAGAAAAGCTGTCCAGTCTAGGGCAACTCTGGGGCAGTCCATAAGACCATGCTGAGGTGATTGGATGGTCAAGCTTTGGCAGAGCTTCCAGCTGGAGGTGACTCCCATTTGCTCCAATTGCCAGCATGTTGCCCACAGTTATCTGTATGAGCCTGGTCTAGCACTGTGCCGGAGATGTTCAATAATTTGCTGGTGCAATACCTCCTCTGGAAGTCCAATCTTTGAAGAATTTTCATTTGTGCTGGTTGCCCGGCTCTTCTACTTCTGTTTGCAATGTAGCCTCTCTTGAGAGAATAATCAAAGAAATGGCACCTCTGCTGAAGACACTACGGGGCTCCTTTGCCAGTTTACTTGGGTACCATGCCTGCTGATCAATAAATCCAGAGCTGAAGACCCAAGTGATAGCCTTCAGTTGAACTATATTTTATGCTTTATGACAGTCCTAAAGTGGATACAGTAGATAAATAGTAGTTCAAAGCCTTTCTTTTGATGAAACTTCAAGGTAGTTTTAATTGTTGACAACTTTATTCTAATCCACTTTTGCAACCAAGATTACAAATAAAAATAATCTAAACTAGTCATTCACAATACCATCATGCAGAAAAAGAGAATCATTCAAAAGCTAAAGGAACAAAAGATCCTTCTGTACCACATCAGAAAAATTAGCAAATTAAGTGTATTGAGAATGTGTTCAGCTGCTATGCATGCACTTTGATATGGAAAACTCACATTTGCCATATGACAATACTTAATAGTACCGGACCATCAACAAGGACTACCTGTCATGACTTCCTCTAATTTCTTCATCAACTCTCAATAGGTGTACATAAGAGTATGATAATCTATTCCAAATTCTCCAACAAAAATTACTTATACAAAAACTTGTGTGTTGATTCATTACTACATATCTGTCTTTTTATAATTGATTTCTGTCATATTTTTGGTTTAAATTTTTTAAAAATCTGTGTTTTTTTTGCTGATTTTAAGTATTACATTTTAATCACATTTTCAAGTAAAAAATAACATGAGTTAAAAATGACAGAAGTCAAAACAGACCAGTTGTTTTTAACACAAACTTGACTGAGTGTTTTGATTGAGTGCTTACTAAAGTGTTTGTTTTGATTGAGGTATCTAATGACATATAGGTGTCCATGTTGACTAACATGACTAAATGCCTAGCTAACATGGCTGCCAAATGGCATCTTTGCTGTGACTAACTGGATTAACATGCATGCCAATGTTTGGGTGCCACATGGCATGCATGTTTTGACTAACTTGACTACTGTGTGCCAAAGGAAGCGTCTATTTCTAAGTAGACCCATTAGCAGAAACTATATCTACAGTTTGAAGCACCACTATGAACAAAGTCCTCACCATTATCATGAATCATGGCCACTTAGTTCAAAGAAGACAAGTGGATCCTGCTCTTTGAGCAATGCCCTGAAGACTTTACAACAGCAAGGTGCCATGGTAAGGAGGCCTTCAACCTACATAAGGAGCACAGACAAAACATGCACCAAGCATTCCCCAGCATGAAAGAGCTCTTGGTAGTACATTACATCAGTATGAAGAATGTCCCATAATACTGCAAAAAACTCAAGGATAAATATTGAAATCAGTTGCTTAGCTCTCTACTTGACCTTTCAGTAATGACACAAAATATAACGTCTTAGACTGACTCTATCAGAGAAACCTGCCTAATGTTTGCTCCATGGCATGGGACACAACTGTGTCATCCAGCAGCGACTCTTGGCTCTCCAAGGAGTTGAAGAATCCAGTACAGTCTTTTGGCTCACATGTTAGCTCTAGATCTTCAAGAAATTAGAATTTACACAGCACATCCAGTGAAGAACTGCACTGCCTGTCATTACCATACAAAAGCAAAACACAGAAGGTGTAGACTATTACCAAGTTGCAGCCAGGGTTGAATATTGACATTCAGGTTTTGTTAAACTGTGCAATCTGACATTTGTTCAGGCAGCTTGTCCTGTCAACTTGTTACAAGGTAAGATCTGTTTACACCTTTAGACCAGAAATATCCTTGTCTGGAGCCATCTTCAGCATGTTACAGTTCAACCTCAAGGTTCAAGAATGAAAAGAGCAGACTAGGCTTTCCTGACTTCATGGTAACGCACAGCAGGTTTTGAAATGATAATGGCCTTCTCCAGGCCTTTGTAGGTAGTTCAAACCAAAGTTTCTGATGCTTCATCCACTTGGCCAAAATATATGTCTCATTCAATTCAGCATGGCATCCAGGCAGACAGTCACATCCACATTGACAATATCACCCTCCTCCAATTGCCTGGCATCTGGAATGCCATGGCAGACAACTTCATGCACAGATGTGCAGCATGGTTTTGGGACGAAATGGTAATTCAGAGGAGAAGGGTAAACCCCAGCAGAAATTGTAGCCTGATGTATGACCTCATCTATCTTATCCATTGTTACCCCTGGCTTGATCACTCTTGCTGCTGCATCCAACATGTTGCAGGCAACCCTGCAAGCATTTCACAATTTTGCTATCTGCAAGACAGAATACACACAAACATGTCCAAGACAGCAGATCCAACACTACAAATGTACCCCAAAAAATGGACAATTCAAACTGCAGTGCATTGAAGAAGTACCGACACCAGGTCCAAAAACCCTAATCCAAAACCAAAATTCCATGGCCATGCAGCAAATCCAAGACTAAAAATGAACCAAAAAGAAGAGACATCTCAAACTGCAGAGCACTGAACAAGTACAATCAACAAACAATAAACAGAAGGGGCATGACACCAAACGAAATCATAACACCAAACAAAAAGGCCAGATTAGGGTTTACTGCCTGACATGTAATCTACCGTTCTCTGCGACCTACCCTCAACTCAAATTTTCCAACCATATAATGTAAATCAGGCTGTGGTGCTAAAAACTTTGAAAAGAGAGGAATCCCCACAACTATGCATTTGTCCAATCTCTTCTGTTCCATAGTGTAATTACCTTGCAGCAAGCTCAAAAGCGTCTTGCATCAGTGACAATTTTCCTCCCTTAGCTGAACACCTGCAGCAGCTGCGCTTTAGTAGAGCTAGTCGAGATAAACATCATTCCCTTTGCTCTTCATATCCAGTCTCTCTCTTGTAGTTTAAGTGGCAAGTAAACTTCAGAAAGGTACTGAAAACCAAAGGAACTCAGGGCTTGGATCTCAGCTTTCTCCTTGGTCTTGACCATCAGTTCCAACTCCTTGTACCAGTTTTTGTCCTTCTTGATGAAATCCTCTTCAAGCATGTCTTTCCCTGTCTTGATATCCTGATCAGTCATCGGCAACCGGCATTGCTCAGGAATTTTATACTTGTCAAGATCACTGGGACGAACTCCTAACCATTTGATGTCAGGTGTGGTAAGATTGGAACTGTCGTAGGACATGTTCTTTGATCCACTCATGTAAACAGAGAGGATCTTTAGACCATAAGGATCACTGTCAACTAACCCTAACACAGGCAGCTTCAAGTCTGTCTTCATTCTCTTCAAAAACAGCCTTGTGGCAACATCAGGCTGACCTTTGGCTGTAATGATCACACAAGGAAATCGGTTGTAGAATCTGTCCTCTGCAAGCCGCATGAATGCAGCATCCTTCTCAACTAACAGGATGAACAGTGCATCGCTCTCCATTCCTTGCACCTTATCAATGTTGGGAGGAATGGCCTTACCTCCAACTCCCATTTTTGTGCAATCGATTCTATCTCCATCTTCGATGAAGATCAGTCTACCTACAACCACTCCCTTTTCCGATGCTACAACATTCAAGCTTGACCTGGTGCACCCCAGCATGCATGACACATCGTCCAGGATAGTGTCTGACTGTCCCTGTTCCTGGAACAGCTTCACATCCGTGTAGAAGAGGTCACGCTTTGTAACATGGATCTGTTTTGTGCAAAGCTGGTGCACAAGCTGAAGGATCCGCGTTGTGATTGCCGTCTTCCGAACACTGGAGATGTTGGCAAATTGTCGAAATGACGCTTTGTCCTTGAGAACTATGCGATCAAGCTCAGGAACATAAAGCTGGTTGGCACTGCTCCTTGCTGGCACGCTGTACCCGAATCCATTCCCTGCCAGAATCGACTTCGCGATGCTCAAAATACTTCTCTCAATCTCCAGCACAACACTGCTGGTGTTCAGGTCCACGACTTCTTTACAGGCGTGAGGGAGGTTCAGGTCTGCAAGGGTGCGAGTCTCTTGCCTGACATCTTTTGCAGTCTCAGAGAATTTTTTTACAGATGCCAGAATCACAGCATCAGATTTGAGTTTCTTTCTAAAGCCGAGAGCAGCCTGTGCTTGTTTTTTGGCTCCCTGGCCTGTGCGAAAGTCCTCCTCATCATCATCATCATCTTCGACCACAGCCTTCCGCTTGTCCACCATTGCTGCAGCTCCACACTACCAAGAGCTCACTGCACAGCAGCCATCAAAAGCATGGAAATAGAGTGAAGTTAGGGGGGCAGAAGGGTTACAACACCATGGCTCTCGCACTGTCCATCTCTCTTGTATCTCTTTGCATTTTTTGCTATTCTATATGATCCCTAAAACCCTAAACCCTTAAGCTACCGTAAAGGACTGCTTGGATTTTTCCTTTGTATTTTCAGCTCCCTTGAAACCTGTTTTCAGCAAGCGCGATCTTCTGCGGTTGAAGGTACCAGCCAGGCTGTACCGTGAAAAAATCCCAGCGCTGCTTTACGTAGGAAAAGGACCTGAGTACAGGCCCTTCAGTGAATTTCGACCTGCTCCTGAGGCCGCCCTAATTATCGTAGTGTATTTTTTCAGATGACCATTCATTGTCAAGCGCAGGAACTCAGGGCCTCTCTTCCTTGATCTGGTAAAATGGAAGTAATCTTTCAGCGCACGTCCTCTGGAAATTAGGGCAGGTTTTTATCACTGTTGTACAGTTATTCGATTTTAATGTAATCTGAGGTTTCCAATTCTTTAAAAAAAATAAAAATTAATGAATAGTTGGTTTGATTTTTTGAGGAAATTTTAGAAGTAAGAGAATCATAGGTTTTCAAATACTTCACAAACATCAAAGAATGGACAGTTTTCATGAAAGAACCAACAAAGAACTTCATTGAGTTGAATGGTGAGTGTGTCTCATTTTGTATAAGGAACTCTTGTCACCAAAAGAACTTCATTGTGTTGGATGGTGGATGTCTCTCATTTTAATAAGGCACTCTCTTTGAGGTGGCATGATTTTTGCTTGCAAGCACATCTACCTATCTACAAATTGTTGGCTGTGCCTACCAAGGCAAGGATATTAGTTATAATCATTACAGACTATCTACTACTATAAAGAAATGGGTGTCCACGTGCTTGATGCGATAATTCGTGATTGGCTGGAGGCCCCCCCCCTCCCCTTGAGGGCCCCAGCCAACAAGAAGCAAACAGCAAAACAAATCGAAGTAAAACTTCGATGGGGTTGGTGGGTAGGTAGGTAGTGTCCAAGTTGGGGGTAGGTCGGTAGGTAGATAAGTAGGTAGGTAATCTCCAGTGAGTTGTAGGTAGGTAATGTACAGGGTGGAGGCGGTGCCATGATTTTAATAAACCTTCGCTTCCGGGTAAATAAGGATCAAAGCACCACCGACGGTTTCGGGTATTTTGGAAGGGGGTGGATTCCAGCATCGAAGAAACTGCGGGTTCCATGTATTTGAGAAAACAATAATCTTCCGCATCAAAGAACCAGGTGTTTCAAAGACCTCAAACTTTGGAACCACCAAGGGGTTTCGTAAAAGAACCGGCGGTCATTTGATTGCTCATTGGAAAGAGTGAGAAAACCGGATACATGCAAGAAAACCGGGTATTTGATTTCTCAATAGTCGCAGTTATCAGCTGAGATACCCTGGGTGACGGGTTGGGGCAATGTCCCGGCGCTGGACAGTTATCAAAAGTCGAAAAATAGAACCGGAGGTTATCATGACAGCTCTTGGGATACCAAACTACAGCTCTCAAACTAATAATAATAATAATAATAAAAGAACCACCCCGGTTTCTTACTTACAAAGGTATACATGTCCGGGACTCTTAGAAAATAAAATTGTAAAATATGAAATAACTACCTTTCTAACCTACCATAAACTCGAATTCTTTCGAGAGAACCGCCAGTTTTTTGAGCTTCCTGAAATAACCAAAACATTGGGAACCTTTGGGCAAACATACCCTAGCGCTGGGCAGTTTTCAGAAACTGGAGTAGAACCCCGACGGTTATCATGATAGTATTTGGATCCTTGACTGCAACGGTGGAAAAAAAAAAAAACAAAACAAAACAAAACAACCTGATTTCTTTATGTATACCATCATGGCTCTTTAAAAAAAAATTTAACAAAAATCAAATGACATAGAAACCTCCAGTTCTTGGATCCATATATGTGGCTCTCAAAAAATAAAAGAACCGGTTATTGGATCCATATCCGTGGCTCTCAAAAATTAAAAAACCGGTTCTTTGATATATATAACCACGGTTCTAAAGTAAATTTTAAACATCAAGTGACAGTCATTAGAGTTATTCGTAAAATAAGGAAAACATAGCACCAAAACCCTGAGCATTCTGTATTGAGGTTTAATCAAATGTCTTTACTTTGTAGATACCACTGAAAGAAGGGATAGGAGGGTGAAAGGAGGCCCAAAGACAGGGTGAACACAGGGTTATTTTACGGATAACTCTGTTATAAACTCCAGCTCTTCAACAGTGCTTTCATGAGAACTTGTGGTTCTTTTAACTTCCTGAAATAACTAAGTTGAAAATCTCTCTATTGGCAACTGATGTTCATTTAAAAATCAAATACCCGCCCAACACTGGAAAAAAAAACCTCCGCCCACCATCGTCCCCAATTCAAGCTCATCTTCAAAAAGGCTAAAATGATTTATGATCAAAACACAAGTCAGGACTTTGTTTTTTCTTTCCCCTTTTTTCGTGAAACAACCATTTTAGGGTTTCCTTAGCCCCATATTTGTGTACAAATATTATCTATGCACCTAAAACTAAATTTCCATTGAACACAAGATTATTTCCATTTGGAATTCCTCTTTATATTTGTGTTTAGAATGTAAGCTAACAACACTTGGTTAAGATCTATTTTCACCATTCTTGCCCCCCTTTTTTTTTTAGGGTTGTTTAGGTTTAGGGTTTGTTTAGGGTTGTTGGTAATATGTTTGTTATGTTTTAGAGTATAGGTTTAGGGTTTGTTTAGGGTTGTTGGTAATACATTTGTTATGGTTTTAAAGTCTTTCTCCCCCCACCCCCCTTTCCCCCCGAAAACTTAAAAGAAAAAAACAAAACACCTTGACTACAGGTTGAGCCTTGCCATTGGCTGCATGAAACTTCTATTCCCAAAAATTTTTGGCACCGTTTTCAACCTTGACTAATACCCCCATTATATTTTTTCGCTTGAACTTTTACCCCTCGCAACAAACACTTCGGCTATATAGGTGAGAAAGGGAGGATTTTGGACAAAACATATGGGTTTGATATTAAGTGCTATTGGGAACACCCTTGGGGAACACATTGAAAACTTGGGGAACAACTTGGGAACATGGTAGGAACACATCAGCAACTCATGAAAAAAAAAAACTTCTCCCCCTTCCCCCCTACCCCCAAAACCCAAATTAAAAAGCTGGGGCGCTTGAATGGATGTTGCACCTTCCCATTGGCTACATGCAATTTCTATTTTCAAAACTATTAGTTACCTTTTTGGCCTAAGCTAATGGCAGGGAAATAAATTTGGGGAAATAGTCACCTCTCCTATTAATTAAAGGAGGTGCCTCCTAAGTTTTTTTTTTGGGGCAACGTGTCAATTTGATTGGCCCATCACTCCAAAAAAAAAGAAATAATGGAGACTCCCCAAAACAGAAGACTTTATTTTGAACTGTACAATTCCTCCCCTTTTGGCCACCCATATAGGTGAAAGGAGGACACCATTTTCCAAGGCATATAAAAGTGAGGAGGTATGGAAAAAATGTTGGGGAAAATATTGGGAACCCATTGGGAACTTGAAAGGAACATAGTGTGAACACATTGGGAAGTCGGGAAAAATGAAAAAAAATCTTTCCTCGCCCCCCCCCACACCCCAAAACATAAAAGGAAAAAAAACAAGGCGCTTTGAGTGCATGTTTGGGCCTTCCCATTGACTGCATGAAATTTCTCTTTCCAAAAGACTTCATCACCATTTTTGGCATGGGTTAACGCCCCATGCAAAGAACACCCCACTTATTCAGTGTTGGGGCACATTTGATTTTTAAAAATAATCGATGGGTAGAAGTGGACAAAATGGATTTTGATACATAACACTTTAGTCTTTTGCTTATTTGATCATTTTGCTTGCAAAATGGGTTTATAGACTAGTGGTATATAAAAAAATTGACCTACAAAACAAGGAAATTTTTAGGTGTTTTATACATCCAAATTGAGAGCCCAATTCATAAGCATAAATAGACACACCTAACCCGTGTACAAGCAAGCAAGAAACAAATCCATTTTGTTCTAATTGCCAAATATAATCATGAATTGGTGTTAAGTCTCCAACAAATAGAATGAATCTTTTGATTATCAAATAGAATATGTATCTGTATTCTCTATGTCATTTGAGTATCAAGCAGCCCTTTCCTAGTCAAACAAAACCAATTTAGTTTTAAAGAATCATATGAAACACTAACCCACCAGAAACACCACACATGGAAAAGCCAAAAGGAATGAAGAAGAAGTACTTGTGCCATGACAGTATTTGTAACGCTTGTGCTCTTGTTGTTTCACATTGTTCAACTCTACAACCATGAGTGACGTGATGACTCCCATAGTTCCTCCAAAAATTGATGGCACCATTGGGTCAACTTCACTGCAACCCCCCACCCAGCAGTTTCAAGTTTAGGAGGGCATACAACCTCCTAAGTCAAGACTTCACTGCTAGATAACCATCAAAACGACTCCTTGCTAGTCCTACTTTGTTGTTTTCTTCATGGAAATGAAAGGTTTGGAGGATAACCTTCAAAATGGTCCAAAATCAAAAAAATGTTCTTATTGGGCCAAGTGGGCAAATGTGTCATTCATTGGAAGTCGCACAGTACCCCCTACATACGGCCCACATTATCTTTTCCCCTAAGAATCACTAACTAATTCAAGCAAAAAAATTGCAAAAATCTTCATTCAATAACCTTGTGTCTACATACATACTTTCCTACCATGACCACCTGAAAAACAATAGAGGAGAGAATTGTGTCCAAAGTCACATTTGTCCAAGCAACTTGAAGTTTTGATAAGGTTATAAAAAGCATGGGTGCGGTCGAATGGACCCCGCACCATCACCGCAGTTGATGTTGATTCAAATTAATAGTAGATTTTGGGGAGGGATTGCTACAGGCTTCTAGAAACTTCAATACATTCTCCCCTTTGTCTTCTTGAAAATGGGCAACACCTCAAGTCTTTCATGTAGCATATAGTCTATAGTCTATAGTCTACTACTATAGGGGTTGGCATGAGTGACTATTTTTTTGCATGCAGTGTTAGTTCTTGAGTTATTGTTGGAATCTGCAGGGGGTGAGTGAGCTTGCAGAGGTTCGTGGAGATGCTGAAAAGGTACAAGTTTCATACCTAGAGTTTCTCAACAGGTTCAATGACACTAATTGGGGATTTGGCATATTGAACACACTAGTGAAGCTTGAGACTGGTGACTGTGTACGACACACTGGAGTCACATGTGCAACATGTAATTATATCATTATTAAATTGGGCCTCAATTTAAAGAAATGACAAAGAACTTCAACATGTGTTCAACCTGTTATAGTGAGGGGAAGGTTACAGCTAACATAAACTTGGAAGAATATGTCTTTAGGGAGTACAGTAGCAAAGCTGATATAATGGACCAGTTTAAGATATTTAGCAGCAAGAAAGGGTTCACATCTGCACATACCTAGACTGTGACTTAAGCTGCTGAGTCTGAATTCCGAAATTTCAGAAAAGACAAAGACTCCATTGCTCTTATGGGAGGAGCACATTGATTTTATGGGACCAAGATAGGATAGACACATAAAGAAAGCACAGCAGTGGCATTATCCTCTAATTGGCAACTCAAACTGGGCGTGGCCCCCATGAAAGCATGTGGACTGAATAGTTGAAATGGAGAGAAAAGCAAAGAGACCGAAGGTAATGGCAGGACTACCTAATAGAACCATGACAAAATGATTGAAGGGAGATGTGAATTCCTGAAGTAGGATTTGAGAGTGATAATAGGTTTTCTTTGACATCCTTAAGAGGATAGGAGAGTGAATAGTTTGTGTATGTTATAGACATTCCATAGAATTTTTTTTTCTTTAGATGTAGATTCCAAAATAAACCTCTTCCATCGTGAAGATCAATGGCTATATATTATTGTTGTCTTCCTTTACAATATTGTGTTTGGGACATGGTCAAAGATTAAATCACTTAAAAGGAAAAAATGGGCCTTCCCATTGGCTGCATGAACTTTCTGCTCTTCCAAAAAAGTTTATCACTATTTTTGGCCTAACCTTTACCCCTCACAAGCCGGTCATCACCAGGGCCAAAATGAAAGACCAGTTACTTAGGACGTGGGACAAAAAGGTAGGCACTTATTTCGCTATACCAACCCCCCTCCCTCCCCAAAGTCTACTATTAGTTTGAATCAACATCAACTGCGGTGATGGTGCGGGGTCCATTCGACCGCACCCATGCTTTTTACAACCTTATCAAAACCTCAAGTTGCTTGGACAAATGTGACTCCGGACACAATTCTCTCCTCTATTATTTTTCAGGTGGTCATGGTAGGAAAGTATGTATGTAGACACAGGGTTAATTGAGTGGAGATTTTTGCAACCTGACCCTACACAGTCTAGTACTGATAAGATCCGTTCATTGATCATCCTCACTACACCCTGCAACCATTGCAAAACTCATCAGATACAGGCCACCTGAGCAACAACCATCCATGATCTTTATGCTTTTACTCTCTATGATCATGTGACACTAAAGGGGTTGGTTTCTTGCATGCTTCTTTTGGACAAGGATATAAGACAACTAGTCTGTAAACCCATTTTGCAAGCAAAATGATCAAATAAGCAAAAGACTAAAGTGTTATGTATCAAAGTCCATTTCGTCCATTTTTACCCATCAATTATTTTTTAAATTCAAATGTGCCCAACACTGAATAAGGGGGGTGTTCTTTGCATGGGGGCGGCCGGGGGGGCAGCCGAGGAGGATTCATTTTCTTTTCAGCCAATAGGAGGGCCCAAGGTGCCTTGCTTTTATTCCTTTCAAATTACAGGGGGACATGGAAGAATTTTTTTTCAATTTTCCCTGTTTCCTAATGTGTTCCCATGATGTTCCCTTTAAGTTTTTAATGGGTTTTCACAATGTTCCCCAAGTTCACAATGTGTTCCCTAACATGTTCTCCAT
>Ga0209611_10000114_pt1 | contig 91752 bp, 62 predicted proteins | sample S1TSphgellanicum_3_FD_187693 | JGI IMG/M metagenome (GOLD analysis project Ga0209611, IMG submission 187693) | Host-associated microbial communities from peat moss isolated from Minnesota, USA - S1T2_Fc - Sphagnum magellanicum MG (SPAdes) (version 2) | ecosystem: Host-associated > Plants > Peat... | reverse complement strand
AAAGAAACTTCACATTGTGCTGTAATAAATGCATTGCATGCCCAAAATCCTTCTAAACATCAAAGCAGTCTTCCAGCAGACTAAACATGTCCAGCACCTCATTTGTGAATTGAACTGTTGGGGTTGTACAAATCAATGTGCACAACTTAGCGCAAATCATCATGGTATCTTCAATTTCAGCCCAAATGGAATTGGAACTTCTGTAGCATTTAAAATTGGAGATCTGACCCACATGTGCATCAATTTCTCAAAGCTATGTGGTAGATAAGTGCACCAGAAATGTCAATATTAATCAAGTCCTCTCTATCCACATCTTGAGAATAATTGCCCTCTTCCACCCATCTGCTGAAACTGTTTTGGCATCATCCTCGTGTTCTGTCCCCTCAATCTCACGGCTCCAAAGACCAATAAGCACTCTTTGTAATCATTAATTTTTTGAACATTGTCCATACTTTTCTCTCAAACCAATGACTGAGTATATATCTCATTTATAATTTGTATAGTAATGAAAGTTGAATACAATTTCCTTTAATTACAATTTGTCCAAATTTAGTCATGCATTGTTGTAAGAACAAATTTATTTATTTACATGGAATGTTTACAATAACTAGTGGGTGCCCATGACCTTTGGCCACTGTGAAGTCCCTCGGTTTCTTTAAACTTGGTTAGCGTTTTATTTTTTTTTAGAAACTTTTTAATTTTTTAATTTTTATGTGTTTTTAATTTTTATTATTATTTTGTGATCATTTAGCCGGACGGACATTTCATCCATCCCCTTAATCGGGACGGACAGTAGCTAAAGGAAAAAAAGCTTCCCAAAAATTCATCCCGTCATCAAGCCGGACGGACATTTCATCCATCCCCTTAATTGGGACGGACAGTAGCTGAAAGAAAAAAAAGGTCGTCTTGGTCAATACAAAAAATAAAATAAAAATTGATTCTGGGTTGTCCAAGGACTAAATTTTTTTTTTTTGGTCTTCCCCTAAATTCGTCCCGTCATCAAGTCGGACGGACATTTCATCCGTCCCCTTAATCGGGACGGATAATAGCTAAAAGAAAAAAAAGGTAGTCTTGGTCAATACAAAAAAAACAAAAAAAAAAAAAATTATGGGCTGTCCAATGCCTAAATATTTTTTTTCTGATCTACCAAATCTTTTGCCTCAAAAAATCAGACTGCCCCTGATTTCTTTTTTATATGGAATCAGTTACATCTGGGGAAGGTACATCTGAGGAAGCTCCTTCAAAAATCAGACTGCCCTTGATTTCTTTTTTCTCTAGAATCAGTTACATCTGGGGAAGTTATGATTAAAAGAATTTTCCAGGCATTGCCCGGACAAACAGACAAACACCACTGTTACTTTAATATATATAATTAAAAGATTTTCAACTCAAAAATCTTAGATTAAATGTCAAGCTTATTATTATTATTAAATTAAGTCATATTAGACACATGATATCATTTGCAATGCATTTGCATTGCAGTACCCACCAACAATGGGGAACCATTGAATAACCAAAGCTATAACCCAATCAATATTACAACATATGGCAATATATTTTCACAAAAATGTTGGAATTGATCATATATAACTTTCACATAGAAAGTTCTCATTGAAATCATTAAATCTATTATATTTATATTAAAAGCTACATAGAGAAATTGATTGAAGTTGTATGGTATTTCTTGAAAACTTTAAGTCTAATTTCAAGTTGTGGTGTAAAGTTGAGATCAATTATTAATTTTATATGATTTTGAATCACTGAAGTAAACACATCATGTCCCATGGGATTCATCGGAAGTTAGGATTGTTGACAGTTTCATAAAAAATAGATTAAGACTCGATTGACCAAATTGGCTACTTCAAGTATACTAGTACATTTTATCATCACAAACATTAATATAAAATGTTGACACATGAACATATTTACAATCTTTTGTTGTTTTATTGGGATTGGACATGGGTTTTGGTTCATTTGATTGTGATCATAGTCAAATGAATGTGCAACATGTGCTACAGTTTGAAAGTTTTTATTCTTTTTAGATTGCTATGATTTGAATTCATCTGAGTCTATTCTTGTGGCTTGCTTTACTTCATTACATGTCAATAAAAAACCAAGGACTTTGTCCACTACTTGCCGCATGGGTGTTGCATGGTCTAGCCTTATTTTGGCAATGGAAATGGTATACTGGGTGTTCACGATGGGGGAGGGGCAATGTTGTAGTAGGAAATACAAAAAAAAACAATTGACCATGGACAACGAACAACCTCAATGCATTGCGTATGTGGTTGCTTTCTAGGAAAAGAAGAACCAACATGTAGCTTACCCAAATGTTTGAGGGAACGTCATTTGTTACTTTCACTTGGTCATGCATATAGATGTGGACCACATATCAAGTTGGGATTGCAAAAGAATTGATGATTGTCGCTCCATGCACTTTGTGGCTTCATTTCCCATCAAAATTGCACTTTGTTGATTGTGAGGGACCTTGCATGTTTCTATGTTGAATGTATGGATAATAACTCAAATATCTAAAGTCATTCAAATATTTTTCACACCATTTGGATAAAATTCACTGCAACATGGTAATGTTTACATAGTCATCACAAAACGTACCTTATGGATCTGTAAAGAATCCATAAAATTGTTCCAGAGTATGTGTAGGGCACATTACCCTCAATAAAGTTTCTGCCTCAACAAAGGAGGCACCTTACATGTAAGGTTCCTCAAAATGGTATGTTCACCATGCAAGAAACGTGAAGCAACTTTGTTGATCAATAAAAAAAATGAGCATAACTAAGTTTTTGGAATATGGAAATGAGAATATAACAGAGCTGATTGTGTGAACACAAGTTAGCACAAGTATAGTATATATCTTAAAGATATTTTAAATTCAAAAGAAGGAGGATTGATGGTTAATTGTGCTTACACACAAATTCTGACTATTATTAGTTTGTGATATTTCTAAGGTAGAAATATCCCCCCATCCCCTGCGCACCCCCCCCCCCCCCCTCCCAAAAACAAAATTGAGAGAAAAAGGCCAAAACTATGCTCTCAAGAAGGTGGGCCAGACTGAGCTCATGCCATGAGTGAGCTCCTCGTAGCTTGCACAAAATGGCTGCAAGAAATGATCATAGTCTCTGTCCTGGCAGTCCTTGTACACATTTCTTATCCCATTCATGCAACCCACACAACCCACCCATTTGTGTGAAGAAAATTGAAGAGCCACACACTGGAGCCATCAACTTATCAACAAAGTACGTCATGGATACACTTCCTTTACCTCACAGCTTGGTGCATGTCTAGATCCATGCCAAAGCCTATCACTGACTATACAGTCATTGTCTTCCTTCTGTCTTTCCTTCCTTCCTTCCTTCTTTCTTTCTGGTGGTGCCAGTAGTTATCACGACTTTTCTCAATAGCACCAGCAGATTCACAATATGGAAAGACCAGGGTAGCCCAATTGGGCTCTGTCATTGTGACCTGATTCGCCAGGCTACATAAGCTGTCAGAGGGAACCCTGCAATTCAGGGCGTTTCCCTGATTTATAACAGAGGGAACGTGCACTTTATGTCAGGAAACATACCCAGGGCAAGTATGATGGCCATAAGGCTGGCAGAATCAGCCATCAAGGGTACATTCTCTAGTATGATAAAAGCACGGGAACCCTATTCAGGGCCCCTTGCTGTGCCCTGATTGGGAGGCAAAATTGGCATTGCTTCTTGTTGTGCTTCTTCTTGAATCGGTTCATTAGCGTTCTCCCGGTCTTTAACATGAACAGGCTGTGTCAATAATTTATTCCACTAGATGTGCACGAGCACCTGTTCTCTAGTAATGTACTTGAGAGTTCATGCACTGGGCCAGGGTGAACCAGCACCTACACTGGTACCTTCACCTTCTTGAGTAATGCCTCTTGAGCATCCCCACCAGAACATTGAGCAACAGATTTTGAATGAAGAACTGTAAATATTATTTGGATTTGGGACAATAAATTAGCTTTGGGCCAGAATTCGTACACTGGATGATTGTTGTGGCTGGTAGCAAAAGGTACTCTGCACAGCCGAACACCTGTTACTGATTGGTTTGATTGATTGGTCTAAGTGGTCTGCTATTAATAATCTCTCAACTTTCACTGTCTGAGTTCCATGTCTGAGTTTCATGTTTGTGGGTGACGCATGAAAACAAAAAGCCAGTCATCTTGGATGTGAGAAGAACTCTTGAATCCCCAAATATTGAGTATGAGTGGAGCTGCTCTTAAAGTTGATAATTAACAAGGAAATGTTGAATTTGGACTCAGAGACCCTGATTTAAGTCTAGGGATAATAATATTTATAATGTATAGAAGCAACCCAAAATAATTTGAGGTTTTTAGTTTTTATCATGGTACTAATATTGGTGCTGGTTCACCCAACGCCATGCACACCTGGCACAATTGGCTGTTGACAACCTATTCTTTAATATATTATGAGTGAATGTAAAAGGAGGCCAATTTCCTGCCACATGTACATTACTTCATGGGATTCTTTTTGTACTAAGGAAACGGATCATTTATGGCACTTTTTTGCTAGGCAATGCGCCATTGGGCAATCCCTCCTTTACCTGGCCTGTTCTCTGGCGTTAAAGTATAGAGAACTCCTTGAGAACAGAGGAGAACTACTGGGCCCTGGGGATATGTGGCAGAATCTATCGCCACACGATACACAAGGGAGCAGATTCTGCATAATTAGTTATTCATAATGAGTAATAAGACCCCCCCCCCCCCCCAGCCCTTTTCCCATAGTATCTGGACATGATCATCTCTGAAGCCTTAATGCCACAACCAGATAATAATTCCCAGCCTTTTTTCCAAGACATGCATACCACTTTTATCACATATTTTTCAATTTAGGGGAATTTTTGGATTTAACCCAATTGAATCAACAAACCATTAGAAAATGCGAAATACCCAAATTATATAAGGTTGGAAAGAACATTTTTCACCACCACAACCTTGTTTTCCGGAAAAAGGCCTTTCTTGGTTGATTGAAATTTATGTTTGAAATGCCCAAGCTAACAACAAATGGAGGGAATAATGGAGGGCCCTATTTCAACACACAATTCAACAGAAAGCCATGGCCCACAGTACATAAGGGCTGTTAGTCTAGGCCAAAAATAGTGGCAGCCAATTTTAGGTATAGAATTTCCATGCAACCAATGAGAAGTCATGTCATGGAGTGAAGGGGCCTCCTTTTTTTCTCTTGTGGGTGAGGGGAGGGGGAGTTTTGTTTTTTCAAGTTGTGTTTGGTGTGGAGAATGGGCTGTCTACTGTTCACTTTCCACTTGGACAGTGGACGGTTGACTTTCCATGTAAACTTCTTTTCTTTTTGTTTGTTTGTTTGTGGGAGGGGTATCAAAGCAAAGAGTTACCAAGTTCCTGACATGTTCCCCAAAGAGTTCTCAATAGCACCTCACTTTTATCCCATATGCTTGGCAAACGTTGTCCTCCTGTCACGTACATACCTGGGCCAAAGGGGAGGACCCGCACACTTCAAAATAGAACCTTCCATTTTGTGGAGCCTCTGTAGTTTTTTTGTTTTTTGAGTGATGGGCCAATCAAATGTTACTAATATGAGGGATTATATGTGGTGGCCTGGACAAGAAGAGCTTACAGTTAGAGTGTACACTGTACACCTAGATTTGTAGCCTAAGCCCAGCTAACTCTTGAATGGAACTGGCAGCCCAAGTAATGCAAAGTGGACATACTTTACACAGACATATATATGTATGCAATGTCCAGACAATGTGCAGGCCAAGTTTTCTGGAGCCTCTCTCTCTCTCACTCAGGATGATTATGAAAGCTGAACTGATCTAGATCCTTTGGGGATTCGGAAATCTGCTTGCCTTATCAAACATGCCTCTGAAATAAATTAGAGTCACTGTAACAATATGCCCACTCTTCATGACCTGCAACATCAGCACCAAACAGTGAGCATCATCAAGATGATGAGAAGTGATAGAGAGAACCAAGAATTCATGTCCAGCTTGAATACACAGGAACCAGCTGATACCCGCAAAGGTTGTGTTTTCCAATAAAAGCTGCCCAGTGCATTTTATGGGAATGCAAGGTGCTCACGAGAATCCTTGGAGAATTGAAATAATTTGACAACATCCAATCCACCATACTCAACTCTAGGGGATACGCAAATGCCTTGATACCTAAACATCAGGACAGTGTAAATTTGCACTGAAAAGCAGCCCATATTACACCCATCAAACGTTTAGGGGTTAAGCATGCAACCCTAGACAACCACCAGGGCAATGTCACAATAGCCATACATGAATGTTGGACCAAAGGGGCTGTTGATAGAGCATTCAGTCTGAATAGCAGCAACGCCACCCCCATCATGACCTAATATTCCATGTGAAATCCAAACCTGCAAAAGAACCCAGACCTCACCAAGCCATCACTCCACTGATTAAGCAGCTTCCAGTAGATAGTCTAGTCAAACTGGAAACTAGCCTAGTATGTTGCAAGTATTGCACCTCTAGGAAGAACCTAATGCAAAGTACACATGACCCTTGCAAAGCCAACAAGCAAAAGAAACCTGGATTGAGAAACCATAAGGCTAATCCAAATATATGACTCCGAACATCATTGAAGCATATCTGAATGGCACATGTGGTATGAACCAACAATCTCATCAAGAAAAATAATTAATTGACAACTAGAAGCCCCTTCTTCTGACAAGAACATAGTTTTGTGAACGCATGGCCAAGTGTGAGATGTTAGAAATGTAGAGATCAATAACCAAACACCAAAGAACAAGAGAGGTAAAACAACACCAGGCGATCTCAATCACCTACACTTGGCTCCATGTGGTGTCTACAGAAATACATCTCCCAAGACCATCAACATAAGCAGTTCTGAACTTCTGAACGGCCCTTTCCAGTTTCACCTGCTACAATGCCACAACAAAAGATGTTCAAACAAAGCTCATCCAATCTTCTTGCAAAATCCCGAGTATTGTAGTTCAGTTCTAATTCAATCAAATCTTGGTACCTAAGAGCTTGCAAGGTGTTTCCAATTGGGCTTAATGCCAAATGTTCTGAATAGCAATTGCAACTTTCGGTATAACTTTGAACTAGAATCCTACTACCCTCGAACTTAACAAAAAATATTAGACACCCATGTGTTGTATGCTACCTTGTCTATCCCTACACCTATCTCTATCAATGATCATTAACCTCATAACATGGCTTTTTCAATTTGTATTATCAAAATTGCACTTGTACTTTTATTAATCAAGAAGACCTATGTTAATTTTGTGAGGAAAATGTAATTTTGCAGTCATGTTCCAACTGTAAGATTTGTGGACAAGGCCAGATCTCATGCCAACCTCTGGAAAGTAATCACCTATGATTTTTCCCTCGGTGAGGACTGGGGTCGCCAGAGAGCATTTGGACATTTTTGATGTCGCCATAACATAGCATATTCATTTAGATGGCTTGTAGCCACTAGTTGCCAGCAGAGAACTTTTACATGAGGGCGAAGGGTTGATGGCCATGTGGCATGTACATGCACCATTGTAAATCTTCTTGGGAGTGGTCACTGGAGCTTTATTGAAATACCTATAGTCACCATTACTTGGCCCCCAAATTTCCAATGGGGCAACCATTTCATCTATAACTGAGAGAGCATAATAGTCATTCACCCAAAAAATCTAAAAAAATTGTCACATTTGTAGTGAGCCCTCAAAAACTTTGAAACAATATTTGTCATTCTTTGAAAGATTAAAAATATATATATTCTCTTATAACAACAAACACTCATATTTTTTTATTAAAACCTTTCAAACCTTTTTTTATAAACACATTGATGATTCAGAAAATGTACAAAAGTATTAGATAAAAAAAGGGAGAATTTAAAGGACGTCAAGTTAACATAAATTACATGTCAAATTCTCTCCATCTCAACAATTGATTGCCTATAATAGGTCAATCGTGGAATGGGGGGTGTGTCCTAAAGGGGTGGAAGTTGAGAAATAACTAGGCCTACCATTACCACCCGACTCAAGATGGAGGATGCCTGCATACTTTGTAACATGATTGAATTTTTTTTATGAAGAAAAGTATCCAAGACAAAAAGAGGAGGGCCTTTTGGCTATTTGAAGCTCCAAATAGCATTAGCACAATCGTGTAAAAACACATCAAAATGTTTATGTAGACATCCAAGTATTTCAATTGATAGAAAAGGAATTGATCAGTGGGTGTTAGTCACAATAATTCCTTTCTTTAGCTTGAGCTACATTTGAGGTAGGAAATCCTTGAATTGTGCAAGAGCAAAAAAATAATTCCGAGCTCATTGGATCGCATATGACAATGTCAATTAGGGTGTGAAATCCATCTTTAGTGAACACAATGCCAACTTGACAATAAGAGGACTTGAACTTGATTAAATGATCAACATGTAGTTGTTCTTGTCCCACATGAAAGCTAGCATCTCATGCAAAGGTGGCAAAGGTGTTGTGAACTATATCATGGGTCCTTGTATGCTTGTTATCATGGGTGCAACATAAGAGGTGGATACCCATAAGATTGATGGGATGTGTGCACACACATCATGGGAGGCTGTAATTGAAAGATCTGGTAATCCAAGGTACATCCAAAGCATTGTGGAGAATTGGGGAAGATAATCAAAAGGTTAAGAAAATTAGTCACGTTATAAACCAAGTATTTACCCTAAGGCCAAAACATGATAAAATTCAAACATGATGGGTCTCAAGTATCGTGTCATAGAGCATGTTGGAAAGGATTAATGGTGTAAATGTTCTGATGGAATCTTGAAGTTCAACCATTTGTTGCTCGATGAATTGTTCCAAAAAAAAATTCACACAAACATTAGGGGTGATAAAAAATCACATGTTGCTTTAGGTGTTGCTGGAAAGGAAAAGTATTGTTGTTGATTCGTGTTAAAACTTTAAGAAGGGACATTAATTGACCATAAATCTAACAACTATGAGTAAAGTTATAAAGGCCCAACTTCCTAAATAAATTGTTGGGGCAATGGTGGTTATTAGTACGAATCCAATGCTACTAAAAGTTATTAAAAGAAAGGCATGTTTACAAGTTAGAGGTCCTTCTAGGTTATCAAAAGACCTTGGACCCAAAAAGTATCCAAACATTTGATGGAAGAAAAAGCCAAAGGAAACAAGGTAGTCTATGAAGGTGGAAAAAAAAAGTGTGCAACGTAATAAATATGATGGTCATTACACAAAACAATGAATTAAAATTTCAAAAACTACCTAAACATCACATAGTTTAAAGAAAAGGTTGACAAGTTGAACATCTTTTAATATAGCATCTTTCATGAAAAATGATGTGAATGATGAAGTGCCTAATGGAACCCCCAAGATTTTAATTCCTTCTAATGGGGTGTTAAATTGAAATAAAATGTCGAAATCAAATAATAAGCCAAAGGGGAACCATGCTACAGATTTTTTAAGTTAAATAGAAAGACCTATTGCACAAAGTTTGGTTTTAAAGTGTTCATATGCACATCATGATGTAATTGAAAGGGGCCTATGATGTGAGTGTCATTTTCAATGGATGGAAATATATAAAAAGGGAAGTGGTTAATTATAGAACATGGTGCATTAAAATGAATTAAGGTGAATAATGCCCTTTTAAGGGATCACCTTGATAAGTTCCCATGGCAAATGGGATGATAATGACATTGCCTTCACAACTTTAATGATTATAAAACAAAAGAAACTCAAATGCATAAAATGCATGATTAAAAAAGATGAGTTGTATGATGTCCCCACATGTTGCACGAAATTCTTGAAATATGACCCCTTTTGACACCAAATTGAAGACATTCACCATGTCCAATTGGAGAACAACCCAATCAAAATGAAGGTCCAAAGTGCACATAATGATATGGATTAATGTTTCATATCCACCTGTGGTTGCTACTCCAAATTGGTGCAAGACAAATGTGTTTCAAAAGCACCATGAAATTGAAGGTCTAAATAACGGCTTGTGTGTTGACATAACACTTCCCTCATGGCAATGAAGCAAACTCCACCCAAGGGCTTGGTCATGACTAAGAGGTGAACCACCCCAAGGACATGAGCAATTCGACATGGAATGCAACCTTGTCAATATGAAAACAAAGTTGAAACAATTAACGGAATCCACTCACAAAATCTTTTGGGTAAAAATAATTTTGAAGGTGTTCAAAAACCATCCTAGAAATATCACTTGCAAATAAACGTAACATGTGTTGGAATGCCTATTTGAAAAAATCAAACAAAATATCAAGGTCCTAGTTTAGTTCATAATCTTCCAAGAAAAACAAGAATGAGCTATTTAATTCAAGATGTAGAGTGGTGAGAACTAAAGTGATTGTTAGAGACGTGGGTGTAAAAGAAAATGGTGCTAGAACATGAGCTACTTAAAAGTATTCCCTTGCACGTCCAAGAATTAAATTGTGAGCAATTGTAAGGGTTGATAAAAAGGAAGAGGGAAAAGGTTTTACATGTGCATTATTCAAAGGGATTGAGAGAGTGTAAGGTTGGGGGCACCACATTCTCATGAAGGGATGGGGGCCAATAGGGAGAACTAGTCGGTGATGTGTGGTTTGTTAGAGTGATAAGGGGAGCTAAATGGTGTTGAATGGTTTACATAAAAAATGGGGTGGATAACAAGTCTATGGTAACGCATGAAGAAGCAAATGAGCGATGTCAATTACAAGGTTCAATGAAACATGATGAATTAGGGGACATGGACATTTTGTGCTCATGAGGAAAAAGGTTTATTAGGAATACAATTACAAATAAGCCCCACTTTCTAAAAACTTCTTACTTTTACATGACAATCTTAAATATACATAACCAACCACACGAAACTAAGTGAATCAAAAGGAGAAAATAGAAAATTGCCACAAAAAGACAAGTTCTATTTAAGAAGATCGACTACCCATGTAATTCAGATTTCAAAAGATAAAATTGAAAGATAGAAAAAATAACCATTAAAAAAGAACAAAAACATGGAATCTTCTATAGAAAACAATTTCCTAAAAGGAGACAATTTCTTTGTTGTAGGCAAGCAATTACCAAGTTTTCTAGCTAGGGCATTGTGACAGTGCCAAACCTTAACTTCGCCATGGTTTTGGAGGTTATTGTCACTATTCTATTGGGTTCAACACAACCTATACACTCTAACACCAAAATATATATGATATTTCTCACCTTGTTGTTGCACCAAACAAACAATACCCCCACAAAAGTCTCATAATGGTGCAACACATAAAACACAAACTCCAAAGCAACAAGATAACATCATTGAACATATAAATAATTTTGGAACCTTATGAAGCTTCAAACTAGATATAATTTTATTTGACTAATGGTTTTTCCTAACCCATGTTACTTAATTCCAGCCTTGGATTCATTTGAACAAGCAAATTAAAATTCTTAACACATGCTTATATCAATATTTTACTAAAGAATTTGAGTACACACCGTCTATGTATACTACTTGCACACTATGTCCAATTGCCCTTAGTAGAATTCACAATCAAACATGAAAGTATATTTTCTGAAGTGAAAAAAATAAATCATTGTGAATTAGTTATTTTCAGCGTATATTACAAATATGGAATTTTTCTGGTGTCAACTGCAGGAATCTGACTGAAAACTGTGTGAAGTAATTGAGGATTATAGTCTTGTCAACTTCACAACACTAGATATTCAGGTGGGTCTTGACCTGGCTGTGCTTTGTGTCATATATCTCTCAGATTCTAGCTCCTGATGCTTCTCTTTCATATATTAAGCACTGGCTGAAAGATTTACGCACGTAATGTTTTGCACAGGACAAAGAAAGTGTGATGGATATTCTCAAGCTCATTAACAAAAGCAATGGCTATGTCTTTGCTGGGATTGAGGGAGACATTACAGAGTTCAACAAGATTGCTGCAGCCCCACTGAATTGGGGTTATTACAGATATCATTTCCCTTTCTTTCTCATTTATGTGTGTGCTGATGATCTGCAGTGAACTTGTCCTGGTATGTTGCATGGGTAGGGCTCTAGAGTCCATGCATACCTCACCTTAATACACATTTTTCTCCTTACATGGGACAGGGTCCTCTTATTTTGGGTTGATGTTGTTTCACTACAAAGAGAGCAAGCAGATGTCTGAGAGACATATCTGCCTTGACAGAGAAATGATAATCTCAGCATTGTGGATTATCATTTCTCTGTGAACCTACCTGCATTTTTTCTTCTGCCCTCTGTACTGAAGATTGATCAGCTTTCATGTGGTCAGTTTACTACCACCCAATGCTGCTTGTAATGCAGCATTTGCAAGCATCAGGAACCCTGCATTTTTGTTGTTGCAATTGGTGAAATACAGACCTACTTTTTTGGGACTCCACTTGGCTAGCAAACTCTTTTGGCTTTAGTACGTACATGGTAGATGTACATTTGTTTGGATGTCAAAGCTAAAATCAAAAGAAGACTTACATCGATATATGCACCAGATCACTCCATATTGGTCTATTTGGTTAGGACAGAGCTGGTTGACATAGACCTGATGAGAGAGGTACACAAGCATTTCTTGATATAGAAATCTGAATTTTGAGTTTTCAGCTTGTGTAATGATATTCTTTGCTAAGCCTAAGTTTTTGCTACCGTTCTACAGAAGAAGGAATAATGCCTTTTTGATGGCCCAAGTGAACTTGTCTATGTGTTCAATCAGCTTTGCATAGAAGACAAGATTTTGCTTTCCAAACATGATGTAGCATTCATAAATGTTATGAATGAGTGACACTGAGTCCATTAGGGAATCCCACAATTCTAAATATGCATTTCTAGTGTTTATTGATGAGGTTTATCTTCATGCAAAATGGTGTTGTTTTTTCAATTGACCTTTAATTCAAAAAACAAGGCTATGCATCTTCTTCATCCTTGCGTCTAGTTTTTAGGACAATGATTTAACCATATTTTTTCACTTTGTGTAAACCATAGATATGACCAAAATAACCCACACCCCAAAAGACCATATACAACATTACCCAACCAATTGCAAACGTTCAACTCTAAATTAGAATTGATCTTTAACGCAATACACAAGCAAGCCAACACGTAAAAGGAACACTAGAAACTTTGGATAGTGTAGTTCTAGTATTGAACCTTTAAAGAGTGTGAAATTGAGTTTGGACCTATAATTTTGCACAAGTTACAATAGTCTCCAAAAGGGCTGCAAAGAGAAAATGACTGATATTGATTTGCTGACCATAACAATTGGCCCAGGAGGCACCATTTTAGATAGTTTCACTTCATCCAATTTTTCATCTTCATGAGTGAGTATGGGGAATTATCAACAGTCTATATTGGATTCAGCAAACACAAGAGTTTTGGATGCTACAAAGTGGTAGAGGCCTGAATGGGTAGTGTGGATGGAGATGTCCTTGGCCCTTACATGCAGGCTGCTTTTCCATACATGCACATGTGTGTTTGTGCACATTTGAATAATGGCTGATTGCTGAAAATGGCTGGCTTTTCTCTTTTTTTTCCACAATCAGAAATGATGACCATTCCTGGTTGCCCATTATTCAGGGTGTTGGTGTCCTTCTGACTCATAGTACCATGACAAGAAACAGAGAAGGCAAAAATGTTAAGTTATGTGCAGGTTGAACTACACACATGCAAGCATGTAGCACATACCAGTAATTAGCTTGCCTCTATTTTTCCCAACAATTTGCAGGAGGATCATCTTGCACTGAGGCTGATCATGAGCAATTTGAGATGAACAAATAGGAACCTCTTTTATCATACCTCCAAGGGTAAAATTTCCGGACTGAAGATGGTAAAACCTCATTTTGAGCTATGATCAAGCAGAAAAAACATGCTGGTCAGTAAAGAATCATCTTCTTGCAAGCACAAAGTGACCTGGAAGAAGCTGGTCAAGAGCAAGCTGCTAGGAGGAATGTAAGAGGGAGGAGGCTTGCGCAAGTAGACGGAGAGCATGGGGTATAGGCTGCCAGCTCTTTTCCAGTACCTCTATCAAATTCTTAGCCTGCAGAGCAGCAGCTCCAGTGCAAAGTGTCTCAACTCTGCCACAAGTTGTTGTTCGAGCAATTTGTGACACAATTTTACTGTACAGTTCTGCAGACCAGCTGAAGTCATAGTTAATCAATACTTCCACGTTAGCCAGCATTGACATGTCAATAACTTGGTCATACTGTGCAACCAGGGCTATGCCTCTTCCCTCCCTGCATCCACGAGGACATGCAAAGTTTCATGAGTGAATATTATTGCTGATTATTAGAGAGCAAATCTAGATGCAAGTGTGCAGTAACAGGCAAGTGATTGATTCACACCTTGATTGTGATTGCATGATGGGTGATCCACCCAGAGTCTGCGGGCTGAAACCTTGTTTCTGTAGAAGCTCCATCAGAACTGGAAATTGGTCAGCATGCCTCACCAGAATCAACACCTTACCAGAACATGAGTCTGCTTCCTGCTTCTTCCACACTTGTTCAAGAATCTTCTTTATCTGCTCACATTCACATATGCCCACAGCTGCTAGTTCAGAATAGCTAGTGCCTTGCATCTTGTATATTCATCATACATGGTCAGCTTGTTATTATAGTGGAATACAGTAGGTTGATCACATAAGATAATACAGGGCATTTGCCTCAGGCATGTAGAGCAGTACAGACCTTTGACAGCTTGGCCTCTTCAGTAGTAACCACCGTAACAGCATGTGTGATGCAGGCACTCATAGCTGGACAAGACAAGTCTGATGAAGCTCGTACAATAGGGCCCCGGAGCCAGTTGCGAGTGATTTCGACCACCTCTACAGGGAAAGTGGCACTCAAAATACCTATTTTGGCCCTTGCAGGAAGATAACCCTTGATGGTGGCCATCTCCTCTTGATACCCATGGCTGATAAGGTCATCCATTCCATCAACCACCTACAAACAACCAGTACCCAAACCACCAACAAAACACACCAGAGAAATCCAACCTGTTACAATGTGACTATCTGTTTGCTGGTTTCACATACATTGAGAAAAATGAAGTGCCACAGCCAAGTCAGTCATTCATTCAGCACACTTGAAATGCATTGATGCCTTAATGGAATATAACAAAATAAATCCCACATGGATAACTGATCGAAGGACTTTACCACATAAGAGACAGACCCAAGTGAGAAGGCATGTACAGCAAGGAGCTGACAGAGGCGGTCTGGCGTGGCAACTATTATTTCTGGTGTCCTTACAGCCAGCCTGTCAACCCAAAAATCACATACTCAACAGAGTCAATTGCTGATGATAATCCCAACAAGGTAAGCAAACCTGTAACTCCCTCTCTTCTTTCTGAATGGATTACACTCCGAACCCCCTACAGTGAAATCCTCTGCAAACCTAGGAAGAGAGCACCATCCAAATGTGCATGATGCAAAGACCCAAAGGGAGAAGGCCAACCCATCCAATTGATGCTTGAGAGATGTGCCAGGATGCAAGCTAACAGACTGTATGTCCAATGCTTTCTTCAGAGGCTTGCAAATCTGCCTCACCTGCATAAAACAGCATACAACTACTAGAAATTGGCTGACAAGTCCTCATAATAGGAGACAAAGATGGAGGTTTTGCAGAGTATCTAAGACCTGCAATTCAGGAGGCAACTTCACAGAGCTTTAAATCTGACTGTAGAGAAGAACTTGACAACAATCAACAAAGTCTGGTCACCTACCAATAAAGCTTGTTCTCTTGAACAGACCAGAAAAAGCACAATAGGCTTATGGAGAAGTCCATTGGTGTGACGATGGGCAGCAATTTGAGCAGCAGCAGGCACCACATATGCTCGGGCATGGTAAGAGTTGCTGCTTGCACCCAACACATCCACGCCTTGTGCCAATGCCTGCCACCACTGCCACTCAAATTGACTAACATCTTTCCTCAGTTGCCCTCCCACTTCTTGGTCACCCCCAGCATTCTTGTCTGACACAACTGCTGATGTTCCTTCCCAAATAGCCGATAGAGCCACACGAAATGCAAGAACCACCGGATCTGTTACATCTGAATCAGTTGGTTTTTCTCCTGACAAAAGTCTTTCAATTTTTTCCATTGAAACCACTTGTTTCACATGTTGTGAAGACCCCTTCAAGTGAACATTCTTCAACATCCCTGGGTATGGTTGCTCAAGATTCAATGCATGCACATCTGCAGCATGCTTTCCACCACTCCTATGACCTAATGTCTGCTTTGCACCAGCTTTGTTATCCTTCATGCCATTGACAAACTGGTTACCATCCATTGCTCGACTAGTAGTCCGATTGACACCCTCACTATGTTTCTGTTTGCCATCAGACCCAGTCTCAGTTCGTCTGCTTCGTTTTCTGGAAGCAGATTGTTCATCAGCATTATTCTCCCCATCAAGAGCAGCTTTTCTCTTAGATCTCTTCTTTCTCTCATTGAAAGGATCTTCAGGTGTTGGGAGAGTATAACACATACCCTGCAAAACAAGACTTCAGATTGAGTCCATTTTCCTTGAAATCTGACTTCTCAATTTGATTTCCCTAATGATTCCCTGATGCAGGCTGGCTTAAATGCTGTGAGGAGTACCATAACACCTAGTCATGACCACAAAGTTCATGTCAATTTTGATTTCATTAAAAAGCTCAGTAAATCAGAATAATTCATATAAATTAATGCCAATCCTTGTAACAGCTGAAAGGGTCTCACATGAACTTCTTTCCATTTGGCCACCTTCATGTTGTGATGGCTCAAAGACAATTCTGGAAAATGCAATGCATGTGGCAACAAAGCCATGTTTTGGAGTTGGGTTTAGGGTTTAAAGTGAAAAATCTCCTGGCCAAGGGTTAGGGTTTAAAACTCTGGCATTTTTGGCTCAGAGATTAGCTGGAAATTATTTTCAATGTTTGGCCCTCATGTTGTCATGGCTCGACGACAATTCTGAAAACACAATGCGTATGGCAACAAAGCCATCTTTTGGAGTAGGGTTCAGGGTTTAGAGTTGAAGAAATCCTCGTTCAGGGTTAGGGTTTAGAGCCTTGGCATTGGTGGCTCAGAGATTTATTGGAGATTGTTGACATAGCAGATTGATAAAGAAAAAAAAGAACCTTCGAAATCCCCATTCTTTCACTCGAAAAGATGCAAAACTAGCTACCAGGACTGTCTCTACAATGGCCCTGTAATAATACAGCTACAGAAGTAATAACAGCAATAACAGTAGTGAAGGGAAAAGGGTCAAGGGAGGCAGAAGAAGAAGCAGCAGCAGAGAGACAGGCAGAAAACAACATACCTCACACACACGGCGGGTGCCGAGCTTGCGGCGACGTTTGTGAGCTTTCACACCTTCAGCAATTTCCGTGGTATCAACACCAGCCCTTCTGTTACGTTTCCGAATGGCCTTGTTCTTCTTCTTGGCGAGTGCATCATCTCCCTTAGCCATCCTGGAAGGGTGCCGTTACAACAAAAGCTCTTGTTCTCCACTCTTATGATAGCCTGCGCACATGAGGCACCCTGTGCAACAGCCACCGAACCAGGGGCCGTCAGGCTATAGAAGAGCAGCTCATCTCAAGAGCAGCCAGCGGCTGTAGCTCAGCCCGATGCCCTAGTGAGAAGAGAAAAACAGCTGATCCAAGTGCTTCTTCTACTGCATGCACATGAAAGCAACATGCCTTGCTGTAGCCCCCAAACCCTAAACTAGAGCAATCCACCAAGACATAGGTACCATCACATTGTAAGTATGTATGTATTCATTTTAAAATGAAAAAAAATGCCCATATTTTGAAATTTTAGAAACAATTGCTAGATGCCAAATCCAATGTCAAAACACAAAATTCAAAGTGTTCAATTTATCCTTGACTAGGGTAAATAAGCCCACAAAGCAAACACTTAATATATGAAAAGATGATAGCACCATGGTTGGTTGATATTCAATTGGTGATGGAATGTGACAATAATTTGTATTTCATCTCTAAACACTCTAGAAATCTTTTGAATCATCCAATTCCATTAATTAGAGTAAAACTTATGGTCCCCCAAAGTAAGGGAAATGTTTTAGTTGAAATATATCCCTATCACAACTCCTCACATGTGCACATTTATCACATGTTAATGGTCCTTAATTTCATCCGATATGGTTTGCCCAAATTTTCTCCTTCTCACCTATATAGTCGGGCCAAAGAGGAAGCATTGCATAACGAACAAAGTTCAAAGTTTAAGTCATATTCACCTTAACTTTTTTACCCAAATGTTAAAACCTATTTGGTTTTTAATGCAAATATTATTTATATATATATCCAAAGTTATGAATAGGGTATGTTTTTCCAATTTTACATATTTGTGAGTATGCATTTCCTTTGGATACATTAAATTTTTAAATAAATTAAAATAAATAATATACCATATATGTATTCAGTGGTTCTATCTAAGTAGAAGATATACTTGCACAATGTTGATCTTTACATTTTGTAAAGCCCTTGGTATCAAGCTTTAATAAATTCAAGCATGTGTTCAACTCCACTTCATGTGAACCTTTATTCCAATAAAATCAAAGTTTTATTTTGTACAAATTCCACAAATAATGTGCAAGAACCTTATATTCTCATTTATCCTTATTTAAATTATTCATTTTGAACAAAAATAAATAAATTTTATAGATTCAACAAGGTTGATTATTTAATAAAAATTTGAATTGAATTGAATTGAATACAAACCAATTTGGTTTCAATTCAAATCAAATTGAATTCAATTATTGCCATCATTTGGTTGGTTTCAATCAAATTATGAAAAGACACATATTAATTTTTTCATATATCCATGTAGGTGGGTTGGTGAAAGGAATGAGATTAGGCTTGGAATTCCATATGAATTTTTTTCATAATTATTAAATTTATGACCATATTATTGGATTTTATATTTGTTTCATTTAAGCTAGTTTCAATTATCATCATCATCTGAATTATAACCTTGTTCAGATTTTTAAAACTTACCCTTTATAAGAATCAACAACTTTTTTCTTATATTGTGTTATGTATGGACAAGCTTATGACTTAAGGTCAATAGTTTTGCATATCCTAAATCATTAGAAGAATAACCAAATCATTGATTTTAAAAATGTTATGTAATGATTAGTCCCATCTTTCTTTCTCGTTTTTAATTAGACCATATATCATATAATATTCAAATTTCGAACATCACAAGAATGAAAACCACAACTTCATTAAAGTGATTGAAAAGACTAAAACACCTTTTATTACATTTGTGAAATAGCTCCAAAGCTTTAGATGTCATTGCAAGTACATTTCACATGTCCCAACATCATGGTTTCCAAGTACCTACATTTTGAGATGGCATCATGTTGAACAATATTCAAGCATCATTGAAGCTCCCATGTTTTTGCATAAATCTCACCAAAGATACTCCTTACAAAGACATCAAAGCCACAGCCATTTTAAATAATCAAGTTATAAGCATGCCTCCTATCTTTTGGTGCTCTCAAGCCAACACATGCATGTTAATGCATAGAACAAATCTGAATTTATCATGACTTATTCCTTTTCATTATATTTCTTGAAATAAAACATCTTGCATACATATTAATTACCAAGGTATTCCTCCACACAAACATCAAACTCACAACACCTTTGAATTATTTGTTTATAAACATATATGCACCCTTCAAGTGCTCCTAAACTATCACATGCATTGATTAGTTCAACAAAAATCAATGTGTATGGACTCATTCAAACTTTTCCTTACACTTGTTGGAACAATTGCATTGCCTTCTCAAGCTACCCATCCTTTGCATATTTTGTAAGCTTTTTATTCCATGTAGAGAAATTCAATTACATTGTGCCTAATTCCATTGCACCCATTTCTATTACCACTCATGGTGGGTTTTGTTGCCCCCCCCCCCAAAGTTAAACTAGTCTTCTTATGTTTGAAATCTAAGTATCCTTCATTTGCTTACAACAAAAATCCAAATCAAGTTAATCACCCAAGCAGATCTGCACATCCTAAACATAAATTTTATCAAAAGAACATACACATTACAATTTTAAGGTTTAGGATTTAGGATTTAAGGTTTAAAATCTGCACCAAATGGGTACATAAAATTAGAACTATGAGAAAAAGGCATTGAGAAATACACATAAACCTTCCAATTGAGTGGTGGATGTAGCTATTACTTTATAATTTGCATAATAGAGGAAGGGAGGGAAGAGAAGGGGAAAAAAAAGAGACCAAAAGAGAGGGGTGTTGCAAGAAAGAAAATAAAATCATACATAGCTTAATCATTCTATTACCAACCTTTTATTAAGCATAAGCCATGGTGATCTAATACATATTAGTGAGCAAAGAAATAACCATGGGAGTTGTGGGAGGTTCCAAATTCATCATCATCTCATCCTCCACTACTTTGTCATTTTCTTTCACCATCTCTTCTACTTCTTTCACAACTCACTCCAAGTTTCCTAACACTTTAAATCCACCATCACTACAAGAATATCTTTCTCATCTCTCTCTCAAAGAATGCAAAAACACAATGGAAAATACCCAACCTTTTCATCTATGCCCGTGTTTTTGCACATCCCAAACAAACTCAAAAAAAACCACAAACCCAAAATTCCAAGACTAGGGATATGCAAATGTCTTTCAAATTGTGTCTTTGGATTTGCAACACTATTGTTGTTGTCAAATTGTTGTCTCTTTCCACTCTCCACACATGACCCAAATTCTAGACCCAATAGAAGAAAAGTCAAACTTTGCTACATTTTCGTTGTGGTTTTGATTGCATTTGCCAATGTAGTTGCACTTGAAGATGGCGTGTGAGCTCATGAGTGGATCATTGAAAGTGGTTGTAAGTCTAAGTTCTTTGGGGAATCGCTTACTTAAACATGTATGCAAAATGTGGGAGCATGGAGGTTGCTTGGAGAGTGTTCAACAAGATGCCATTTCAAAATGCGGTCTCTTGGAATATGATACTTGGAGGATGATGCATGGGAATGGTAAGGAAGCTCTTAAACATTTCAAACAAATGTTAGACATATGTATGAAGAAGGTCTAGAGCCAAATGACATCACTTTTGTTTGTCTTTTGTTAGTTTGTAGGCTTGGATGTTGGTGGATGAAGGCACACCGCTCCAATGGTCACAATTTATATGATTTTTGCAAAATTAGAACATTATTTTGCATGATGGACCTTGTTGGTGACATTGGTGTATAGTCTACATCATTTCTGCAAAATTACCCATGCATGGTTCACCTTGTTGGTAATGTTGGCCATCTACAAGAGGTAGAAAACATGGCAAAGGAGATGTGGTTTGTAAACCATGTGGCTGAATGGAGGGCTTTGCTAGGCGCTTTCAGAATCCATTGTAATGTGGAGATGGGAGAATACATTGCTCAACAAATTCTTAAATTGGAACCATAATGCTACTGGTTAGGTGGTGTTATTAAACATCTATGCTGTTGTTGACAACAAGCATCTTTGTAAGAATGTTGAATGGTAGAGAAAAGAAACATCTGTGAAGAAACAGTCGGGTTAATGCATCTGGATTAAAGTGAATAATGAGGTGCATACATTTGAGGTAGAATCCATATCACCTTCAGATGATTGAAATCCATGCAGACCTAAAGAGATTGTTAATGCTCATGCATGATGTGGGAGAAGAAAGGTGTTTCATTTGTGTCACCATAGCAAGAAATTAGCTATTGCATTTGTGCTCATCAACACAACTCCTGGCTCTCTACTTTGAATAATTCAAAATTTGAGAGTTTTGTGAAGACTTCAACAATTGCAAGAAAAAATCAAAAAAGTTGGTTGGAAAAAAAAACAAACAGATGAGAACAAAGCTTATGAAGAGCCTCAAATCTATCTTCTCATGCTAATTTTAACTTGATGGAGATCAGAATTCAGGGTTGGAATTGGATCAAGATTCCAACATTGTATGCAGAATGTGAGTTCTAATGACCATGGATTCTCTTTGATTCCATGGGATTGTCCCATGGATCTGATCTTTTCAAGTCTTTGAATGAGTATATGGAAATCAGAAAGTCTCTGCAACTTTGAAATGGAGGCAGTAGCCTTTGAGACAAACAGACATGCAATTCATGCTTGGTTGGCATAATTTCATGTAGTTCTTCTTCTATGCAGGGGTTGGGGTGTCCTTTTGCGCTAATCCTCCATCAGCAAGGTGTGCCTTAATTCCTTTCACTTCAAGAGGTTTTGTTTCCACTTTTGGGTTTGCATATTTTTATACCAAATTTGTTATGTGTGATCTATTGAAATTCAATTTGGGGCCTCATTGGGGCCGACCCATAACAAAGAAAATGACAAAAAGATTCTTTACAGTAGTTCCACCATTTCAGCGATTTTGAGTCTTGAGGTTACCAACACCGAAAACCAAAAAATAAAAGAATAAAAGGAGGCTCCTTGGCTCATTCTCATCGAGTGTCACCTTGTTGAATGATGCAGTTCAATTCCAGAGAAAACTTGTATCCCAGGGCTGTAATCTTGAGCAGGGAGGGGGATATGGTTGATTTATGCCTCCAATGTCGATGATCAAGAGTATGGTTTGCTTGGATCCCCCTGTACTAGTTATTCCAACCAAAGAATTCATCAAGGGTATATAAACTTCTCCAGCAACTGTGCATGGGGATGCGGGAGACATCCCATTTTGAAGTATTGGTGTCAATACTCCATACAGTGCATCTATGGTCTAAAAAGAAAAGGTCCAATCTGCAAACTTGAAAAACATTCAACAAAGAAAACATCAGATAACATACAGACATCAGCTAAAAGCATCATTACAACTTATTAGTAGATACAATCATCAATTCAAAGAGACTGAGGCCCAAGACTAATACCTCCAACCTTTGTTGGTCCACACTTAAAACTGGTCATCAATTTCAATAGTCTCAACATTCGCTCCATTTCCAAAATAACTCTGTCCATACATAAGAAGAAAGAGGCAGTAGACCCAAGTGCTGCAGATGGCAGAGGCATGAAACCAAAAATCCTGGGAGGTGGCTCCATGGCCACCTTTTCAGTGGTACCATATCTGATAACAGTGTTGAACTTTGATTGTGTTAAAAGACCACTAGACATGCTACTGTAAACAAAATGAACTTGATTTAGTGATTGACTAGCCAGCTACTGGCATCATCAATAGTCCATGCAAGAACAAACATCATCTTCAAAGTGATGAAAGCAATTGGCATCCCTCACCATGATGGCTCTCCCGACTATTTTTGAAATGAACTTTGTGGAAGTATGGCAATCTTTGCAAATCTAAGGATTTCTTCTTATTCAAAGATGAGCACTAGGAGCTTGTGTTGATGAGCCCCACTGCGATAGCCAGTTTCTCGCTATGGTGGCACAGATGACATACCTTTTCTTCTTCTTCCACATCATCCAGAACAAATCTGTACAAAGGCACACACCCTGCATCATGCATGAGCCCTGACAATCTCTGCAGTTCTGCATGAATTCCAATCATCCAGAGGTGGTCTTGATGCTTTACTACAAATTTATGCACCTCATTATTCACTGCAATCCAGGTGCAACCTGGTTTTCCTTTGCACCTTTTTCCTTTCTCTTCCGTTCAACATTCTCACAGAGATGCATGTTGCCAGCAGCAGTGTAGATGTTTGACAGCAGTACATAACCCACAATATTTTCAAGCTCCATTTCAAGAATTTGTTTGGTAATGCATTCTGCCATGTTACCATGAATTCTGTAAGCACAAAACAAAGCCATCCAGGCAGCCACATATGGTTTACATGGCATTGCCATGAAAATATTCTCTGCCAGCTAGGCCAAGAAGGTTGACCATACCAGGTGTAATCTTCCAATTTTACAGAAATCATATAGTCTGTGACCATTGAAGCATAGCAGCACATGCTTCATCCACCAGACCTACATGGCTACAAGCTGACAGAGGACAAATAAAAGTGATATCATTTGGTTGTACACCTTCTTCACACATGTTCAAAATGTTTAAGAGCTTCCTTACCATGCCCATGCATGGCACATTCTCCAAGTATGGCAGTCCAAGTCACCACATTTTGAGATGCATTATGTTGAACACAATCCAAGCATCCTCCATGCTCCCACACTTCATATACAAGTCTGCCAAGGCACTCCCCACAAAGACATGTGAATCCCATCCACATTCAACGACCTGCTGATGAACACACCTGCCCTCTTTGAGCACAGCCACACTGGCACTCACATTCAGCACCCCCACAAAAGTAACAGAGTCTGGTTGCATCGTTGCAGAGATGAATAATTGCAAGAGAATCTGTAACCTGTTAGCATTTGTCCAAAAAGTTTCAGTGCATTCTGCCCTTGGCTACATTTCACATGTCCCATTACTGTCGCATTCCAAGTGACCACATCTCCACAATGCTCTCCAAGCCTCTGCAATGCTCCCACATTTTGCATACATGTCAACTAAGCTATTGCACACAAAGACATCAGACTTGCAACCACTTTGAATGAGCTGTTGATGAACAAGCCTTGAAGTGCTCCTAAATGTACACATGCATTAGTCCCCTGAATAAAAGTGAATTTATCAAGACTCATTCCTTGTCATTGCATTTTGTTGGAAAAGCTGTAGCACCTTCTCAGGTTGCCCATCCTTCACATATGTTTTAATCTTCTGATTCCATGCAAAAATGTTCAATTGCACTGTGCCTGGTGCCATTGCAGCCATCTTTGCTGCCACCCATGGCAGATTATGTTTGTTGTCAAGCTAGAGTGCTTCCTGTGTCTTCTTATGTTTGAAATCTGGGTACCTTTGATTTACTACAACTAGAAGTCCAGATCAAGCTGATCAGCCATAGATTCTTCACATCTCGGGCATAAATGTTATCATAAGGACAGAGAAAACTGCTCTGACCTTCCCATCAGCAAGAGAGATTTGTCACATATACTTATTTTTTCAGCCTACTACTACTGTCACACTACCATCCCACCAGTGGAAAGGATCCAAAAAGAATTTCTGCCAAAGTTTAGACCATGGCACGATAGCAGCCAAGAGAGAGCAACAAAATTGACACCAACAGGAGCTATGGCTCTGTTGACATGTGAACTCTGATAGGATTGATGTTCAGATGCCTTCTTTGATCTGTGATTCCACCATTGTAAAGTATCCGAAAAGAACTCCCGCCACAGTTTCTCCCTCTGACCTCCACAAATTGCACAAAACTTCCTCTCAAATCATCTACATTGATCACATTGCAGCTTGCATAAATTGTGTGCAATCTTTTGATTTACTTCAGGAAGACATCACCATAATCAGGTCAAGATTATTTGGCAAGCAAAACATCCTTCCTGTGAGATGAAGGCTGTATATATAAATATATATAGAGAGAGAGAGAGCGAGAGAGAACTTGCTGCAGTGCTGATGATGAAGACATTCCTTGGCAATTGCTCTCACTCCTCGCAATCTAGTACAAGAGCATACGAGCATTCCAAGTGGACAACCCAAATGCAAATCCCTCTAGTGTATCCGATGAGCACCCAAATCCAATCTCTCTCCCTCTAGGTGCCACCACTTGTGCATTTCTCAGTGGGACAATTTCAGATTCAATGCCAGCCACCCTGAAGATTCATCTACTTTCAATTGCTCTAAAGAAAAACACTTCACTACCCCCACATCCCATCTTCTCAGATGCAAAAAACAGCTCAAAGTTATTATTCAGATAGGAAGGAATTCAATGGTTCTATGCATAAATTAATATCTCAAGAACAATTGTCATGAATTCATGATGATGGTTCTGTAGCTGTGCTTGTGGGAAATTATACTTACCTTGCAATTATTGATCTCTGCTGGTTGCTGCAGATTTGTGTGTAGAACCCACTTTGCAATGGGAAGTATGCTTTTGAAATCAAATCAGAAGATTTGTCACAAGTGATTACAACCAGTGTTGGTCAGTTTTAGGTTATGGAGCAGCTTTTTGCAAGGGGCTCACTAGGTTCACTGGGTCTATCTCAATACTCTGCTTGCAAACCTCAAAGTTAACCATAAACTGCTTCCTGATGTAGGGTTTAGGGTTTTAGGTTTTCCTCACACCTTGGAAAATTTCCTCACATACATTTCTTGCGTTACAGACCTTCTCATTAGTCAGAAGCTTTTCATCCGATTAGAGTTGTGGCTACCAGCCGAGTACAAACGTGTTGGTATGTTTGCAGAGATTGGATCCTCTAGGCAGCACAGCGGAAGTCTAAGAAGTTGGTCTAGATGTTCTTCTCTGCAACACCCCAAAAGACCCCGAGCTCCGAGAAGCCACAGTTCAGAAAAAGAGATTTTTCACACACATTGCTGATGCTCCAGCTTTCTAGGGTCGTGGTTTTGGAGCGTTTTAGGGCCGTTTTTAGCTGCTGAATTCTCAGGATGAGGTTCAATCTAGGGTTTAGGGTTTCTTTGTCCCACCAAGAAATGCACGGGGGATGGTGGGAGAGAGATTGCATTGAGGTCGACTTAGGATACTTCACAGGGAATCGCATTTGGGTCTGCTTGGGATGCTCTTGCATTGCGAGGAACGAGAGAGAGAGAGAGAGAGCAATTGCCAATGGTTCTGCGCGGCAGCAATGTCTTCATCAACAGTGCAGCAAATGCAATTGCCGTGTGCAAGACCCGACTCTTTGCCTGACCACAAAAGCACCACCACCACCACCACCACCACATGGAGAAGAGGGAGGTCGATCGGGAGGAGCTTGCTGCTACGCGTCTGTGTGCAGCCCCAATTCCACGTTACCCATTAGCAACTTTTGCAGTACACCACACTTCTTCCCAGAGCGCACAGGATAGAAACAGAAGCGGCACAGAAATCACGGTAATTGTAAGGTTTCTTGTGTTGTTCCTCTGTGTGTGTGTGTCCACTGCTTTCTTCTCACAGTACGTGTGGTTGGTTTATTTGCGGAAAGATTTTGACTTGAAAATCGTCGACAAATTGAAAAATTGGACACCACCTGTGCAAGGAGTAGAACTTGAAGACAGCATGCATGTTCACAAGCAGGTCATTCAAAATGGTTGTGAGTTCGATGTCTTTGTGGGGAGTAGCTTGGTGGATATGTATGCAAAATGTGGCAGCATGGAGGATGCTCAGAGTGTTCAACAAGATGCCGTCTCAAGATGTGGTCACTTGGAATGCCATGGTATTGGGACATGTGACATGCAGCCAAGGGCAGAAGGCACTGGAACTATTTGGACAAATGCAAATGGACAGTGTGCGACCAGGCTCTGTTTCTCTTGTGGGGGTGCTGAATGCGTATGCCAGTTTGGCTGCTCTTGAAGAGGGCAGGTGTGTTCATCACCAGATCATTCAAAATGGTTGCAAGTCTGATGTCTCTGTGGGGAGTACTTTCTGGACATAGATGCAAAATGTGGGAGCATTGAGGATGCCTGAAGAGTGTTCAACAAGATGCCTTCTCGAGCTGTGGTCACTTGGATGGCCATATTTGGAGGATGTGTCATGCATTGGTATGGTAAGGAAGCTCTTAAACATTATGAACATATGTGTGAAGAAGCTGTACGGCCAAATGATATTGCTTTTGTTTGTCTTCTGTCAGCTTGTAGCCATGCAGGTTAAATGGTGGATGAAGGCAATTTGCTGTTATATGTCCGTGACTACAGTTTACATGATATTTGCAAAATTGGAACATTACACTTGCAAGGTTGACCTTCTTGGCTGTGTTGACCATCTACAAGAGGCAGAGAATATGAACAAGGTGATGTCCTGTGAACCAGATGTGACCTGCTATTGCATTCAGGCCCATCAACACAGCTCCTGGTACTCCACTCTGATTTATGAAAAATCTGTGAGTTTCCAAAGATTGCCACACTTTCATGAAGTTATTTTGGAAATTGCGTGGAATTTGAGACCATAACAACATTTCCAGTCATTAGAAATTGTACCACTCTTCACTGCATTAATTACTGATGCAGAGTTGCCAATTTGCTGTTGTACTTGAGTATTGTGCCAGTTTGGAAAACAGTTATCTTGATTCGCAAATTACCTCTGTGAAGGGTCTCATTGTTCTTCCATTGCTGGGAGCAATGTCAATGTTGCAGTTAGCAGTCCTTAGTACTATACATGTTGCTAATGAAAGCAGAAGGGAGGAGTGAGCACTTGCCTACACATTGGCTGAGGCAGGAATTGAACTGTTTGAGAATATAGATGAAGGCTTCAAGTAGAGATGTGGCACTCTTTGTGTGCTGCAATGTACCTCATTGTTGGATTTTTTGAAGTCATGTTGGTTCTCCTGGTAGTGATGAACTGTGCAGAACTCATGTGAGAGTTGAACTGCTTGGTCTACATAAAAAGTGAAGTGCATGTGATTCTCTTTCTGCTGTGCATTTGATGTCAATATTGCTATGCAATTCTGAGTAGTTCATGTGTTTGTGTATTTTGTAACTGAAGTCTGAAGATGATAGATGTCAATGGGCTTGGTTTATGAAATCGGGGTGAAGTGTTGTTGATTCAGATTGGCATCTCTGCAAGCTATGTGCAAGGCAGAGTGTATCTTTTGTTATGAGTTTACCAATTTTATAATATCCCACCCTTCTCCCCTTTTTATTTCCCTCTTATGTTCTCATATCTCAATTTTGATTTTACTATATAACACGGACATGAAAAGATATATTAACATACCATGTGCCTTCTCAAGTTATTTTTGGAAAAAGTATTGAAATAACATTTATTTGACTTACATACATGTATAATGATATAGAGAATATTTCAGAACTATGTTGCATTTTGATTGTACAAAAAATTAACTTTAGTGAATTAGTTCAATTTGAATTGAACATGACAATTACACAATGGCTTGTTTCACTCGAGATGAAATGGCACAAAGCTGTGATGATGTACTTCACTTTTGTGAACCCATTCATGAATGGGGTTAATGAACTACACCCATATTTCCTTGCAGTGCCAACATTTTGAACCACTTAGTTTCAATTGTCAAAATCACTCAGTTTCAATTGTCAAAGGCATCTGTTCAATTGCAAACCCAATAAGCACCCAGCCTTCGATTTAATCAATAATACACCTATTTAACATATTGTAACAATTGAACTCCTTGGCAATCCCTAGAGTGATTGAAAATGTTAAATAAAAAAGGAAATAACATGTGAAAGGTTGAAATCATTCACATTGGATTCAATTTCCTCCAAATCGTGAAAAATATTGTCTCCACCATCATTCGACCACAAACAAACCTACACATACCAAGCTTGTGTTGTGGATTTTAACATTGCAATGTGAGATCAATCTCTATTTTCAACCATAATTTGGATGAGAACATCCATTAGAACCATCAAACCTTAACTAGTTATGGATGAATGTGTAATTGGCTTTAGTGCATGAAATGAGTAAACAAAGAAAAGACATTAGAGTTATCCGTAAAGTAAGAAAAACACAGCACCACAACCCTGAGTTTGGTCAAACACAGGGTGAGATTAAAAAAAAAACCTTCAAAACAGTACATTAGCATTCAAGGGGGGATGAAACTCAGAAAACCGTCAATTTTGGTGGTAAACTGAGTTACATCCTGTCTTTCCTTTTTCCTGTGCGCCACCACTGTTGCTACTTATATTTTCCCTGCTCCTAACTGTACAACTACTATAATTAGTCTCAGACCTTGTGCATTAAATGCTGAGTATTAGCATTTCATTCTGAGATTTGTTAAAGATGTCTTTACTTTGCAGATACCACTGAATGAGGGCATAGGGGGTGAAAGAAGGTTCAAAGACAGGGTAAAGACAGGGTTGCTTACGGATAACTCTATTGTATTGATGAAAATTAATATTAATTCAGCAGAGGTGTCAAATATACTAATTATTCCACAAACGTGTTGAAGATTGAAGCTGGCCTTCAGCACGTCTGTATGTCTCTTTACAATGATACATTTTTGCATCTTCCCATCTTTGTAATGTTTGGTCAACTCTTAAGACATGTAATGAGAGACCCTGATGTGTTCATCACTTCATTAGGGTTTCTATAAGGCCTCACTCAAGAAGGTGAGGTACCTGTGTAGTGCTAGTTTAGCCTTTCCACAGAAGCAAGAATGTTCCATCCCCAAATAAAACTCGCAAGTACTCTTGTAAAACAAAGATAGACCTATTGTGAAACTTAGGAAAAGAGGAATGGAAACAAATAATAAGTGAACCATGTGTATCAGCATTTATCACAGTTCTTCATTTTTCCAAATCCAACTAATGGCTCATGGTTTTCAGCTACCTTGACTGAAAACCATTCCCATTTCTCTTATTGCTGCAACAATATACCTCTTGCATCTGTGCAGTGGATTGCAGTTAAATGAGAGTTGGATCAGTATCCAATAAAGTAGAATTTGATAATTCCCCCAAACTTAGAATTTGAGCAGAGGAGACCTGGACAAGTTGAGTCAGTCCAGCTAGCACCATGAGCATTTGACCCTTGAAAACAAAGAGGACCAAAAGCAACACTTATTGAAACATAAGGCACTTGTAAGAGATTTCATTCCAAATTCTGGAAATATACTTCTCTGAGCAAAGTTTTAAATGCTCAACCTGGAATAAGTGCTCTAGGATTGAGAAAAAGCTAGGACCATGTCATTTCCCAAAATGACAGTTTCCAACAACATTCTGTTTTTCTAGTTCTCTCAGGACACAACAAAGAAACTCCTAAGAGTTTCAATCATCAATTAGATGAGTCTCTAGCTTCCAATTCCAAGTATCAACTGCATTTAATCTGCATTTGATGGTTTATCCTCTACATTCCCTCGAAATGTCAGTACAGCCATGCCTCTTTGAATTCAGATCAGCAGTTCACTAGTCACCATCAATGCAACAAGAGCATAGAAGTAGTCTCATGTTTCCAGTTCACCCATCAGTCTTAGCAACAGCAACACTTCTTCTCCCAAATCCAAAAGTCAGAATGCATTCAAGCCCATATATATCCCCAAACAAACAAGAAATTCCATGAGTTCATTACCAGTTCTGTGCATCCTCACATCTGCACAACACCATCGACATAACATGAGTTTAGAACTAGTCTTATGTTTCAAGTTCACACACCAGTCTAAAAATTAGCAACTCTTCCCAAATCAAAAACGTCAGAATATATTCCAAGCAATACATACATACCCACCAAAAAACCAGAAAGTCCATAAGCTCATTTATTACCAGTTGTGCGCATCCACTCCTCACACCTTATTCCTGCAAGAACAAGTCTAGATTCTCTACCAGTATCAGGCAGTGCAATTTCTACCTCCTTCACCTTATTCCCTTCAAACACCCAATTGAAACCTGCAATAAAAATTGAACACCTAACACAGGGTTAGTGCACTTCTATGTTTAGACAAAAAAGCAGAGAGAAGGAAGGGTTCATGACAATCAGACAAAAGGATTCTTCTGCCCCACCTACCTTGTGGACTTTTAAGTACCCACCCTGGAAACTTTTTTTTTCCTTGTCTATGCACCAAGATCAGTATGCAAGGCATGGAGGGAAACAATACCCAACATGAAGGGTTGTAAGAAGAGACACTTGTGGCAGCGTTCTAAGAAAACCCAACAACCCCTGTGGACATCTATCACATGCATAGAGACTTTCCCAAAGTCAATTTTAAGACGGTAAAATGCTTGAATCAAATATCAATACAGAGTGTAATATGCAAAGCACACTCATGATCAATATAGTACAGAAAAAGAGTTTTTCAAGTGGTGGCGAGAACACGTCATTACAAAGACAGGGCCAAAAATAAAAGTATTTTAAGAGTACCACAGGTGCCATCATCTCCTACTTCGGGGCCACGAGGAAAGAAGGAAGGAAGGGATGTAAACAACCTCTGCTCACACACTGCACGCCAAACATAAACATTTGAACACGAAATAGAGAACAAGAACAGTAAAATAGAACCGCAATAAAACTTGGCCTAAAATCCTTCCTCGTCGTCTTCTTCTTCTTCCCCAGGAAGCAGCAAGTGGTGAAGAAGATAGACGGGAGTGGCCTGTCTTCAGCCTGAAAAAGGTGGTCAAATGTCAAGTGGCTTTTTTTTTCCAGTGGGGGAACAGTAAGTTGCACAACACCCAAACCCGCGAATCACAATATCCTTCAGTGAACCGAAGCCAGCAGCTCTGAGGTATCCTTCTCTCTTCCAGAAGAACCAGTCCAAAACGAAAGCCGTCAGCCAGCGAAGAAACCAAAAAAAAAAAACCTCCACAACTTCTCGCAGATCTGGGAAGCTTGGACACATGGCTGGAATTACATCATACTGCCACAAGAGGCTTTAACCACCTCTGCATCAACTTAGTATGTTGAGTCGTTACGATCCCTCCAGTTCCCAGCGCCAGAACCGCGGCCTCCTCCTCCTCCTCCACCGCCATAGCCACCCCCTCCACCATAGCCACCACCTGCACCATAGCCGCCTCCTCCACGGCCACCATAACCGCCGCCGCCGCCGCTACCACGGTCATTGTCTCCGTAACCTCCACCTCCATAACGGTTTCCACCACCTCCACCACCTCCATAGCCACCGCCGCCACCGCCTCCAGAACGATAACCTCCACCGCCACCTCTCTCACCACCACCGCCGCCGCCACCACCTCCGCTCCTCGACTGTGCTTGGTTCACAGTGATACTCCTGCCGTCGAGCTCTTGGCCATTCATCTCATCGATGGCTTTCAACATCGCCTGCTGATCCGCGAAGGTCACGAAGCCGAAACCCCGGGACCGTCCAGTATCGCGGTCGGAAATCACCTTACACTGCACCACCTCGCCAAACGGCCTGAAGGCATCCTCCAGACGGTTGTCGGTCGTGGCCCATGCAAGGCCACCGACGAAGCATCTGTACTCAGAATCTCCCATCTTTTTCCTCTCAACAAAGAAACAAACAAAAACCCAACAGCACTCTTGTAACAGAAGAGTCTCCCGCAACCCCGAACACACCAGATAAGGCACCCAAAGCAACCGATCTAACGAGCCAGCAAACTGGAACAAGCTTCGCCGCGAGAGCGAGCGAGAAACCAAAGAGGATAGAACTTCCTCTCTCGCAAGGAGGAGCGGAACACAAAAGAGGAGCTCGAAGGACCTAGAACCTCTGGATGCCTCTTTAATCCATCGGTTCTTCATGTCCTTAACCACTGACCAAACCCTGGCGATTACCGACGTGGCATCATCTGGATCCTCCCACATCCCTAAGCGATAGGGCAATAGTGTAAGCCAGTACGTAACCGTTGGATTCATCAAGATACACTTTCTGGCCGTTGGATTCGACGTGCAGGACAAGCACACACAAACAATACTCGGCTATCTCGGGTCTGACTCCAAAGCCGCCGGTTGAGTCTCACCGGGGGCACCGGTGATTGCCAGTGGTCACCGGGCCGGGGGTAGGGTGGGACGGTCCACATGAGATCAGCAGATTCAGAAGGAGCCCCCTCTTAAAAATTGCTGACCGTCCATAGTACACATACTGTGTGCATGCGGTTGGTTCTTTAGGTTTTTATTTATTGCGCCAAGCTAATGGTATCCATGTGTAGATTTTAGGTGCACCCATCCAATTGATGGGTTGTTTTGAAGTCTACCCATCTACTTGTTGGGTTTCTTTCTTCCCAAAATATGAATGTTGAGTAACTAATTTAATCGTGCCTGTATATCATTTGATTTTTTTGGGTTGTCACTTGCCTTTTTTGTATCAGGAGGTTTCATAAACATACAAATAATTAGCTTCAATTCCTTTAAATCTTATTAAAATAAGATTCTTAAAATTTTGATTTGAAAGATTATGGAAGAATTGATTAAAATAAAACATGTCAATTTTAAAATAAATTAAAATTGTAATAAAATTTTATTTTTGAGGATATAAGTGTTTTTAATTAATTTGATATTATTTTTTAAAAACTTTAATAAGACTTTGATGAAAACTTAATAACAAAAATCATAATGATTAATCTTTAATTGATTAATTTGTTTGTATATTTTTTGCCTTTCATGTTATAAAATTTTATTATTGCCCTAAAATAGTAGATATGCATGTATGATTTTAGGTTTTACCAAGTATGTATGGGGCAAACACAACTAGTTTAACTTTAGATAATACCAATTCAATAATACCATGACTATATTGGTCTCAATGTCAGTGTATATATATATACTATATACCTGACACACAAAACTAAAAAATCATCTTTGGACCCTGAATGAAACTAGGATCATGCTGGTATGGAACTTTAAAGAAAGATCCTATACCACTACCAAGCTGGTATGATGAAGGGATTTTTGGAATCTGATACCAGTACCAGTTGGGTATGTCCCAAAAAGTGGATACCCACCCAACACCGGTCCAGAGAGGTTTATAGACTATGGAATATGGGCCCAGGTAGCTGCAAACCTGAAGATTCCACCTCAAAGTATAATATATTCCAGAATATTCCCAAAAGATTCCAGAATTCCATCCACAAATTAATATTCTTTGAAAAAGTAGAATTTTTTTTTTTTGAAAAAATCGACATATAATATAATTAAGTGTCGAAGCTGGACAAGGTATTTAGAGTATTTAGGGGTGGTAGGGACCTTTTTTTTACACCTGCATCTACCCTAATTGGCTGCTGGCATGTGATTCTCTCTCTCTCTCTCTCTCTCTCTCTCTCTGCCTGCCTGTCCTGCGTACGAAAATCGGTAAAAATTTGGCAGCCAAGATTGCATGCAGTTCTGTCATCTGCTTTTAATTTTTTCCCAAAGATGTTGTCCACCAATCTAGCACTGACAAAAGTCATCATAAGCTGACCTGACATCAGAGAGAGAGAGAGATACATAACATGTTATTATTTTTTTATTGGGCTCTGCATAACTTTAGGGTCAGAGAGTCTTGGCACCACCTTAAGGACTAAGGCCCACTTTACACTAGGAGTCAGGGCCGATGTTCAACCCCAAATCAAGCATTCCTATTGGTGGAAAAGTTGAAATGCCCTTGGGGCCTCAAGTTGGAATTTACACTAGGAGTCAAGGCTGAACTAGAAAAAAATCTTTTCAATCTGCCCCCCCCAAGTTACTAATAAATGCTGAACTTTATGGTGCATCTATTGGCCCAAGGCTGGAAAAAGGCTACCATCGAATTTGGGTGGCCAATTTGCCACCCGTGGGGGCCAATGTTCCAGCACTTATTAATATCCTGACGTCAATGTTCTAGCATTTATTAGTAACCTGGGGCCAAACAACAAGCCAAAAATGTTCAAAGTTGGGCCCCAAGTTTTTTCGGCCTTCACTCCTAGTGTAAAGCGGGCCTAAGGACTAGGTATATAACCTGTGAGAGTTCACAGGTTCATGTGAAGAGTAGAGGTGCGTGAGCTATTATTAGTCACGGTAACCAGTGTGCTCGAACTGGTTACCGGACAAAACCTACTGTGTAGAGGTTGATGGGGGTAGGGAGAGGGGGAATTTCATGAACTTGTGAAAATGGGTATTATTATTTTTTTGGGGTTTCTTTAAGCATTCCCTGTTCTAATACAGGCCACAAAGTTTATTTGTTGGTTCAAAAAGCCATTTAAATCACATTTTGTGGGTTTTGAAGCTAAGGAACCAAAGATTATATTTCAAAATCCCAGGGTATGAGGTGTAATTGGTTCTAATTTCAAGCCAAAATCATGACCTACCATTCAAGGTTCTCAAGCTTCTGATTGGTCCTTCTCTTGTTACTCATTGATGAATAATCTCACTCTTCTTCTTTTCTCTTCTGAACATCATCCACACAAACACACACACATTGGTCAGGAATGTTCATCCATTTAGAGGAAGGTTACACATTTTTCATCCCTTTGCACAATGTTTACATAACTTTTCATCCATCAACAAGAGGGCTACAAATGTCACTCTCCCAAACCTTACACCTCAAGTTCAACTTGGCTGTGGAGGTCTTTCCCACAACTAAAGCACCCCTAAGGAAAAAAAAACTTAACTAATTTTTTAAGAAATCAAATACCCACCCCATATTACAAACTACTAATTCATTTTACTGGATTGTTCCCCATGATTCCATTTGAATTAGTCATAGAGGGCAAAGCCACTAAGTGATGAGTGGCTTTTTTTTTACTCCCCATAATATTTTCCTTCTACTCATCCATTATTTGGAGCTTGCAACAAAATCAACATTGAATTTCTAGTTTCTTGGTACCAAAGTAGCCCAGGTTTAGCACTTTGATGTTATACATTTACTATATTTTCTCCTAAGATTCCGACATAACCATCAAGAAATTATTAAAGTGCGCTTTTTACTTGTTAAGTACACATTAATAATTTCCCAAAAGTCCTGAATTTTTTTCTAATAATTATTAAGTGGCAAACCTGTTAGGTTTCTATGATATTTTCCTTCTTATGGGCCCTCTTCATATTGTTTTCTAGTGAACCCATCCCCGCAAGATGTTTAAGGAAAGCATATCCCATTGAACAAACCCTTCCATGGTTTGAGGGAATCAATGAATATGTCGCACCTTTGATCAATTTGTATGGTAAGAATGCATATCTTGTTATTTTATTAAAAATGTTGAATTTTTGAGCAATTTTTAATCATGGAGTGACCAACTTATTCAAAATCATAGCCCCAAATTTTATCTTTTTCATTGACTACATATAACAATAATTCTGAATTAAAACATTTTTTGACAATAAATAAAAGTTGGGTCTATGGTGGGTGATAATCAATATATACAACTATCATTTATCACTCAAAAATCATAATGTATGTCATGAACATTTTCAAACTCATTTGTTTTTCTTCTTTTGTTATCAATTAATATCTCTGTCTTCTAAGGTTTCAAGTGTCTTTCAATAGTGTAATAAAACTAAAGCTTCCAACCATTCTATAAACTTCACCACACATTTGTAAGATGCACCTAATTGTGAGAATGCAATGGTTACACGTGTTTCATTTAAAATGCATGATCATGTACGTGTAGGTGCCCTAACTAATGATGGAGCTATGATGCAACACAAACAATGAAAAGTTGTTGGAATTAACATGTAACCTGATTAATTATTTGAACAATTATACAAAATATTTGCCCAAAAGTTCATTTCTTGAACAATCATGTTCTCATTTATATGTCGATAAAACTCTCTTTTGGACACAACATTTGCTTTCAACATTTATATGTGCATGCAAGTTCCTTTCTTAATGTTCCATTTGCTTCCATAATGAAGGTAGCCATTGTCATCATTGTATTATAATGTTAATGAACTACAATAATGTGTTAGATTGCATGAAAAACACAAATGGTTGTCTATGCTCATTCAAGGTGTGATTTGATTATGCTCATTCAATTTGAAAAAGGTAACCAAGGTGAGAAAAAAAGGCAAGAGAAAGAAAATGAAATCATGTGAAAGTATATAGGCTCCACTCCTATCTCTTGGCCTCAAGAGACTTTACATATTAACCAAGTGGCCTTCAAAAAATCTGTTTTATTGATAACTTAAAGCCAAACAAGAGGGTAATCGATGCTCAATATTTCCCCTTTTAGCTTCAAGATTTCTTATCCTTGACTCCTAGTCTAAAGGGGGGCTAAGTATTGTCCTTGGCTTTGTATGATAAGAGGCTTTTGTAGTTAATTCAGCTCATATGTGCTTTTTCTTTGTCACATAAAGCATGTGTGTTGTATACACCTTTTACAATATGGACCCATGTGGACCCTTCTCATGCAGACACAAAGTCTAGTCCATCAATTTTGCCCAAGTGCAGGGAGTAGTACCAAAAGTAAGTACTCCAATTTGCCTTCCCAATAGCAGCCAAATGCTGTGAAGTTATATGAGGTTGCAACTAAAGCTTGGGGGTTTTTAGATTGTTGTGTTTGGAATTAGTTTGTAGTTTAAGTTGTATTTAGTGTTGATTCTGTTAGACCAAAATGAGAATCAGCTATGGATGAAAGAAGTGGGACTTGGTGACTCAAGACCATAGAAATAAACTACATAAACGAATGATTTCCCAGGGAAAGAACACGTAAGCTATGACTAATGCACACTTCCCTAAAAGCTTCAAACCTCCTCAACCGCAACCAAATTTGATACATTCCTCTTTCAGAACACAATTATGGGTTTTGGCTCGGGCCCAAGCCCTCACTTTAGGCTTCACACTTTTTCAGATTCCACACTCAAATACGGAGAAAGTGATTCACAATCTTACTGAGTCACTTCTTGTAGCCAACTAATCTGCTCAAAGGACTGTGCTTGTGAAATGTGCTTGTGAAGAGGTCAAGAAGCACATTTGCACACATGAGTTTCTTGGCTCATAAATTTTTTTGAACACTTCAACAGTTTCTTGATCTCCCAACAAACCCAAATTTGGGCAAATTATTACTGGTTTTGATCAAGGTATGCAGTCTTATTTCCATGTGCATACAGATCCTTTCTGATTTGTTTTAAGCATTTTATGTAAAACTCTATCAAAATATTTTGGGAGATAGAATAAAGCACAACAAACAATCTTCACTTTGTACCTAATTTTTTTGGATTGAACCCTAGCTCACTTTTGAGATTTTATTTTGAATTAGATATGAATTGTTGGAAGTTGATATAAATTCCTACCATAAACCGAGGATGAATTGAGTAGTGTGTCCATAAACTACTTTTGAAAAAATTCCCTCTGTTATTTGTGCGGCCCTATGATTGCATTACAACTTCAGAACGTCACTCCTGCAACTCGACGTTGGAGATTTTTTGAACATTTGTTTAAGCAGTGTAAAGAACCCAACCTCAGGGCCTCAACAGTATAAAAGGACAGTCACACTTGGACACCTTATACTAGTGAAGCCTCTCTATGGAGTTCTTTACTCCCCAGATACTTCCGAATTAAAGAACTTGTCAAAGTAGTTTGCTTTCTGATTTGCAACTTTGGCTTGAAGTAATCCTGGATGGACGATATTAGAGCTGAAAAGTGTGTGATACGGCCTTAAGAGTGGGGCATTCCCAAAATGAAGACCCAATAGTAGGCGAGAGCTGAGCTCAGTTTCCAAAAGTTAGGAATGTTAACACTTTGAGAGCCTTACCTAGCATAGAAACTGAGGCCATCATTTCTAACAAATGCATTGTAACAAAAGGAACTGATGGAGCAACTGAGGTGATCCTTTATGATAACACCTTACATCAAAACACCTTAGGGCAACAAATCTTACACCAAAAGTGTCAACAAATTGTCCATTTGTGTAAGGTATCCTCTAACTACATGATGAAATGATGGTCAAGCTTAATGTGTAGCGGAAATCCCCATGCTGGGGGCATTCTCAAAATAAGGGGCCTCAGACAAGGCAGTAGTCAAGTCCAGCCTCTCATTTTGAGAATGTCCTTTAACCATGGGCTTTACCCACTGTAAAGCACAAGGTGAACCTTATCACAAACCTAAACATACATAGATCTCAAAGCTTAGGAGGGAAAGTGTTCTCACACATACTCCTCAAGAGTGGGAGGGATCTTATGCCTAGTATAAACACCTATATTAGGTGTAAGATCCCTCCCAGATTCATGGACATAAGGTGCCCTCCAAAGGCACCAGAAGTCCTGAATGCAGATCATGTGAGCACCCTCCACAGCTACAATATATGATATTGCTGATCTAACCAAGCCAGCCAAGGTCAGCATCCTGAAATTCTTGATCTGTTCTTAGCAGTGGGCAAATAGCCAAGAGTACAGGTCCGGACACAGAACACAGAGGAGATTATGATAAGCGAAAAAGGTGAGACCTAAAACTGGGATTTTTATTATATTTCTACATGCTCAGCTGAAGTGCAGCCTTCTTATATGTAACACCATGCATAAAACCTCAGCTTAGAAGTGGATGTCAAAAAGTAGAGCATGAGCAATGCACTACTGTGCCAGTAGAAGTGAAGCTTGATCCCTTCCTGAACAGTGGAGATTGCAACTGCAAGAGTTTCAACTGATACCTAGATTGGAATAATCATGTACATCTATTTGGGCTCTGTGTTGTCCCCACCAGCTGGTTTTTTTCCAAACCACCCTGCAACTATGGGTGTGAGGGCCACAGTTGGGGGGAAACGAATTGGAGATGCTGCTTTATGAGCAGCATATGCCAGGGCAAACGTTCCAACTTTCTCCCCTGTCCCATCAGCACGAATCCCCACCTGTTTCACAAGCATCAACATTGGGTAAAAGGGAGCCTGTAAATGTTGCATTTGTTGGCCATTTCTAATAGCTTGCACTACCTCATTTGAACTCATTTTAAGTGACACAAAACTAATCCTCAAAAGAACATCAATTTTCTAATTCACCCATCTTATATTGAACCAGTGGCTCTGAGAATGAGCAGGGATTTTGGATATTATCTCTGTTCTTTAAGAAAGCAGCAAGGTGAATTATAGAATATGGTGCGATTTGAAGGTGTGCATACCTTCTCAAGAACGGCAGGAACATCAACCCCAGCTTGTACAAGGGCGTAGCAGAGAGCAAATGAGACTAAAGACAGAGAAATAGATGTCACCAAATAGGCACCCCCATATTGAGCTAGTAGCTCTTTTGCTTTGTTTGTCTTGTTTCCCTTTGTTCCCTCTTCACTGTTATCTTTCGAAGTGAAAATCTGCCAAACAGTTGTCCAATACAAGCCTCAGAAACTAAATGAAACACCAAAGAAACACAAAGCAGATGTAAAATCACAAACAGTGTTATGCAATGTTACACTCACTGGCTGCAAAGTACTCCGAGGGAAACCACTTTTGTCATATCTATAAATTCATAGGTATCACAAAAGCACTTTTAGCATTCCCGCTGACTGAAGAAAGAGTAAGAACCACACTGCAGAATTTCTTGGATCTCTAACAGTATTCACAATGTGATGAGGCAAGAAAATGTTTGTGAGATGACAAGGCACATTGACAACAGTGGTAAGGGTGGTAAGAACTTCTGCCAAATGTGACAAAAGCCGTCAATAGATTTGATACATTGTCATTTGCCAGAGCACATCAACTGGGCTCTATGTGACATGCAGTGCCATACGGCATCGTCTTGATGACTTCAACAGCTTCCCTACCCCAGAAACTCTGTGTACAGAATCTGGATACATACATGACCTCAGAAGTTGGCTTCAACAACAAACTGCAGAAAATCTGCCTAGGTTCTGAGAGCCCTGACAAGCTTATGAACACCAGTAGTGACTGTTAAATGCAAGCACTGCAACTTATTGACTTGAGAAAGCTAAGGTGAATCCTCTTTCTCCCTCTTCTCTTGCTTCTTGGAAATTGGGAGCGGGGTTCAAGGCTTAGCTTTGTCAAGCAATCCTCTCGTGAGTGTCCACTCTCATCTACTTTCTGTCTCTAACCCCTGTCTATGATCACAAGGGTAAGGCATAAACTAATAATGTGCAAAATTCTCCCATGGACACTATCACTGGAAGGCAGTCAGAAATCAAAGGCAGAAAGAACCATAATCTTATACTATCCATATATCTGAAAATGTGATGGAATGCACCAGCCTCAGGCTCTCATTTGACAGGAGGTTTTTGTCATAGCTTCATCCTGGAGATGAATCCATACTGTACGCAAATTGAAAGCTTTGCTTGGCTGGCAACCTCAGAAAATCTCACAGAGGCAGTGGACATCTCTTTGAGAAATTTCCACATCCTACCCTGAGAGGACTCTCAAGACTTGTCAACATAGAAAACTACCCTTACACAATAATGCGGCATCTCTCATACCCAAGAGAGAAAACCCTTGTTAATGTTTCTAAAGTTTTCACAGGTTCCATTGTCATTCAGGAAAGGCTTAATTATGGTCCATGGAACGGCCGAAGATTTAAAATTACTCCTGCAGTGTGGGAAAGTCGAAACTGTAAAGCAGTCTCACACACAGAAGGGGCAGAAAAACCCCATCGACAGACACACAGCAGAGCCAGTGTATGCTTGAAAATTTAACAAAGAGAGCCAGGGGTGTGTACTTTGTTTACTAAATCCCTGGAGTCGTTCTGCCTAATGAGATTTCCATCAACAGGACATCAATTCAAGACCGACGAGAGGAGGAGGAAGATGAGGAAAAAAAGACCAAATACTTACCTTCCAGAGGCCGGCCTCCAAACCAAATTTGCGAGTGACGGAATCTGCATCACTCGCTTCTTTCTCACTTGCCACCTCCTTCTTCTCCTTCTCTTCCGTTGCTGCACACATGGCGACTACTACTCTTGCAGAGGAGGAGTACCTTCGCTTGGAACGTCGTAACCCTAGCCCGCGCGTAAGGAAGTGGTCACCGGTGGCCGCGTAGTCTCGCCTTAAAGAAGAAGAAGAAGAAGAAGAAGAAGATTCGCCTCTCGAATTCATGCAAATCCTACAACACAAGCTACCACCACTCGCTATCGCCATCAATTGCGCCATTGTTTTCAAAGCTTCTGAGAGCGCTCTTCAAAAGTATGTCTGCTTCTTCCTCTTCTTATGTTCCCCCACAGGCTTTTCTCGTGCTAATTTTTTTTTTTTGGTTTTTGCTCTCTCTCGTGTGTCTTTAGTTCTTTCAGGTTCCTTCACCACCGCCTGAATCAACTCTCAACGTCCTCCTTCCTCGCGTCCTTCCTAATCAATCTGCAATTTTTATTTGATTTTTTGCTTCAATTTCTTTCGTCTTTTGTCCTACCCACTCATAGTGGAAACACGTACGATGCGTAAAAATATCCCTTTTCTTCTTGTGCTTCTTTGTTTTGCTCCTTGGCTCGTTAGGCAACCAAGAATGGCCCTAAGGTTTGGGGCTTCTTACTATTCGCTAGGAGAGTTGGGAAGCGAAGAAGGCCGAGCTCGTATGAGACGAAGAAGTTAGCGATGGACCTTGGAAACGTGTACGTATTGGACACATTGAATTTCTATCCAAGAAACTGCCACACATTCATTCCTCACATAATCAATGGTTTTTTTACTCCTCACCAGCGTTTTTTTCGGGGGGGGCGGTGCTAAATTTAGTCAGTTGGGCTAATTTTTATTCCAAAATGGCAAAAAAGAGAAAAAGTGTGTGTGTTTCTGTGTTTGTTTTTTTGGGGTTTTCTAGCTGCTAGCTTTTCAACATTATGTAGCCAAAAATGTGAAGGATTATTTAAAATATTTACTTTCAAATTTAGCTAATTCTTCTTGTGAATGATTGCCAATTTGGCTACGTCACAAAATTGGAAATGAAAACTACCATAACCATCCCTCATGAGAATCTCAACACTTTGATTGGCTCACAAGTTACAACCCATAACCTTTGACCTCTTCCATTTCATTAACAACCTCCTAGTTAGCACAAGGTACCAACTTGGGGTCTTGGGTATCCCTTTATTGCTTGGATGAAAGTTTAATAGCCACTCTCTATGTAGATGAAAAAAGGGCATCTCCATTCTCATGAGGATGGTGGTTATTGAGATTAGTCAAGGTGCAAATCCAATACCAAAATAACATCATATGAATTTGTCATTTTTCTAACATTAGGGCAAGTTGCATCCTTTGTTGTGCCATTTGGATGAAGAAATAGGGAAGGGCTCTTTCTCATCCATGAAGTGGAAGGGCAAGTAATGAAGGATAGTAAGGAGATCAAGTTTCCAAGAAGCAATATAGTGAATTGTAAATTCATTTTTTTGAAAATTTCACGAAATATTTTATATTTTAGATGTGGCTAGTTTGAACAATTGAACTTGCCCATAAGAGGCATAGCCAATACTTATGCAATGATTGTTTGTTAGATCCACAACACACATTTTCACAAGTATGTCTCAATAGCAATCCACACTTTAACAAAAGGAGCATGATGTTTAGGGATTTCCCAAAAGCAAGTCTAAAGAAGAGTGGCATCAACTTATTCCTAGGAGCTCATGTTAGGAGGGATGCTTGTGTGATGTTATGACTTGTGTTTGTGGATGCTTTTTAAAGTTGATAGGAATCATATTCAAGTATAGGGTGTTAGATGTAGAAAGCACTCAAGGTTCTCCTTGTTCTCGACACATTATCTTGGCAACATGGGATAGGGCAAATGCTTAGAAAAGCTTGGTGAACAACAATGGAAGGCATGCGCAAAAGCAATGGCAAGAGAAAAAGGGGTCATAATCCAATTACATAGTTCCCCAATAACAATGCTTGAAGAAAGAAATCAAGACACAGGTAAGGTTTTTGGTGATGGAAGACAAAAGCTTCACAACATAAGAACAATTGTCACAACAGAAAAAAGTGAATTATTACCGAGCAAGAGGACAAGTTGAGTGAGGTAAGTCATTTGGAAGATGCTTAGTAAAATTGGAGCTAAGATTAGCAAGACATTTTGTGATGACAAATTGCTTGCAACTCTTTTAATTCAAGTTATTATTGCAAAATTTCTCACTTTCACTATAATTTTATGATGATAAATTGCTTACAATTATTTCAATTCAAGTTATTGTTGCATAAATTTTTTTCTATAGAGGTTGTCAATTTTTACCGAAGCAAAGTTAGGGTAGGTTGTCAACCCATTTTGCATGAGATTATAGTTTTATGTAATTTGTGAATGTTGAAGTTGGTTCTATGTTGAAAAGAGGGAGAAATAATTTTCCAAAATTACAACTGAAATTGTTGATTTGCTTCCAATAATTACAACGTTTATTTGCTAGTTTGGATAGAACACATAGATGACACTTGATTTTCATACATGACATAGCTCACATACAAGAAATCTTTTAGCATTTGAGTTTATCATGGCATATGTGGCAACAAGATTATGTCACTTAGGAGTATAATATGTTGAAATAGTCATTATCCTATATGGAGTAAGAAATTTAAAAAATCAATCTCTCCATTAAATCATGCAACTATTTGATTCTGCAAAGTGCAAACATTGAAGATGCAGTGAATGTGATCTCAATTGGTGATTTAAATGATTGGGCCTAGTCTCAAAATGACATTTACTTGATATGGAAATACCATGTACTAGTGTTGATATTCATATACCTTAGTACAAATTCCAAAAAAATGAATACTAGTATCATATTCATAATCGACCTATCTTAACACCATTCATACTTCACTTTTACCCTACTAGACCATGCCTACATTGATATTCATACTAGATTAATATGAATGCATAGTTAGATCCTTCGTAACATTAGTAGTCTAGGTATTGAAATTTTCATATATGGGTACAACACTAGTTTCAATTAGTAGTGACAACCATTTTTTTCATCTCATCCAAGTTTTTTTAAAGGTTCAAAACATTGTGCATGCATTTGATGGCTAGTGGGTGCTTGCATTCTCTCCAGGAACCCAACTTTATGGGCTTGGACCTTCCCAAATGCAAAAGTTGTTTGCAATTGGGACACTACTCCTGCAATATGACAAAATGAGTATACTAAGGGCATTACAACTAAGCTCATTTTAGGATGTCAATTACATTTTAGGTAAGGCCCAAAGGCAAGGCATTACAAGAATAAGGGTTCTATGCAAAGGCATTACATGACTAAACTTGTTTTAAGATGTCAATTACATGGTAAGTATGGCCCCAAGGGAAAGGCATTACAAGAATAAGGGTTCAGTGAAAGGAGGAACCAAGTGTGGCCCTAGTTCTAGTGATGCTCTCACCTGAGGGCCTTACAATAGGTAAAGCTCCATTGTTTTTATGTAACAAAAAATGTTTTCGAGATATATAGTATGCACCCACCCTATAAGAACTTCCTTAAAAAACAAACGATTCTTCCATAACAAATGAACTATTATGGTTTGATAACATGCCCTACCTCAATAGTAGAAAAACAACAACATGGTTTTACTTGTAAGGTAAAGCATTGTGGGATTTGCCATAATGGCGCATGCTAGAAAACAACTCTAGGCTAGATATTTTGATTTTTGAGTAAGCTCTATGTACCCAAAACATTATTCACACCTAATGCTAAATCAATGATAAGTTGATGTTATATTTTTTTAATTTTTGGGTGCATGCATATATTTAATGTCAGATAGCATTGTCAATGGCATGGCATCCTTGTTGACAAGTGATGTTAATTTGGTGTTAGCATTTGTGATAGTTAACATACAAGCCTAGCTAAAAGCTTAGGTTTTGATATCTACTCAAAGTTATGTAAAGAGACCAAAAATGACCCTTTGATTCAATGTTACATAGCACAATCTTAATGTGAGGTCTAACTCAATATTTTATTACAATTCACATTAATTTTAATAATTTTGATCTTGATTGTTCACACTAATCACTAACATTCATGTTGATAGTCTGATTCCATGGCAACAAAGGTAAGTTGCTTTGCTTTTTGACACCTTAATTTATCTTAACAATAGGACAAATTATTAACAACATTTATCCTACTGTTAACAAGAAATGGATAAATGGACACCACAATTGTTAACTAGCATTTTAGGTTAGTGCTAATTTTAACAAAGGTACTTTGTTTTCTTTATGGTGTTATCTAAATGTTTAGGTCACTCACATTATAGGCCCTAACATCAAGTCTGAATATGCTTAAGCAAGATATTTTGAAGATGGCTGGCTGGTCTTTTCACATTGGATGCCTGTAAGTAGAAAATCAGGTGTAACACATACAACCCAAGTCCCAACTTCCAAGTCCTAATCCTAATTGCTTTTTATGGAGTATGAAACTAGTGTTTTTTTTTTTTTGGTTTTCTTCAGGTTTTTTTTTAATGTAGCATCATTAGCAATCATCCCAAACAAGGTTTTTTCAAAAACAGTCGAAACTCTTAATTTTTCTAAAACAAATTGCCCAAAAACTAGCAAGTGTGTCAAACTGTGGCAATTTTTTTTTCGAAAATCTGAATTAAAATAAACAGAGAATTTGCAACAAAATATTTCTATTTACTTTTTAATCAGAATCTTGCAAAAAAATCGCTAAACAATATTTTAAATAAATGAAAATTAAAAAACATTGGTGGGGATTTGAAATCGGTATGATGGCAAGGGCTGATCAAACTTGAACTTTAAAAACCCATCATGCTTGCTTGATTTGATCTATAGAACCAAAGTGAAAGGTGTAAAAAGCGGTGTGACAATTCTCTCTCTCTCTTTCTTTCTTTATATGAACTTTGTGAACTTTGTTATAGTATTTTTTGCTTATATTATAATAGGAAAAATTGCAAGATTGGTGAAGGACATGCTCAAATTTTGAAATTTGGTACAATGACAAGGGCTAATCAAACTTCAACCTTTTACCCCATCATGCTTGCGTGATATAATCTATCGCACCAAAGTGAAAGGTACAAGAAGCGGTGCAACAATTCACTCTCTGTCTCTAAATGTATATATGAACTTTGTGAACTTCATTATAGATTTTTTTGCTTCTATTATAATCAAAAAAATTGCAAGATGGGTAAAGGACATGGTCATTGGCATGCTCAAATTGACAATATCAATGGACTTAAATTGGGTGGGTGGAATGGATTGTCAACATTATAGAAATGGATGCCCCACTTGGAGATGTGGAAGTTATGAAATGGAATAATTGGGTCCATGAAAAATATGGGACATCGCTTTGATGTGTTCATTTCAATCATAACTCATTGCAAGGTTTTGTGCAAAATATTGAAGTTGTGTAGAGTTTTTAATTTGTCAATCAAAAGTAATCAAATGATAGTGAAATCAAACAACTTTACAACTGTGAGCTTAACACATGTTTAGTAACAATAAGATCATGCATCAAGCATAGATTGACTTCTAGCCTAGTGGAGTCACGACTAGCTTGCTAGGCATTTAAAGTTGAATTCATTGTCAAATCTAACATGTCAAAATTTTAATCCTTTTTTTAGGTTTAGAGTAGCAATGAATCAACCTAATTTGAATTGCAAGACCAGCACTCATTGTCTGTAAAATTAAAAAATTTAATTCACTGATCTGATGTCTGTCAAATAATTAATTGATTTTCATGGATACAAATGTCTGTTGAATAATTAATTGATTTCCATGGATACAATATCTTTCAAATAATTAATTAATTTTCATCAATACACTTCTGTTGAAAAATTAATTAAATTTGAAGAGTCCATATTAAAAAATTGAATATTCCAACAGATTCTTTATTTTCCATCACAATTTCTTTTCTTTGAAAATATCAACATTTATACAAATAATGTAATTTGTGTCAAAGCTACCAAAGGTACTAAGGTATTATGCTTTGTTTGGAACACGAAGAAGCACAGAACTTGAAAAGGCTGTCTAGGTGTGGTGTGGTGTACACAACCTCTTGAGGAGGTTCAATTATCCATACACAACGAAAGCCCTTTCAATTGAATCTGAGCAAAGCTAAATTGTGAGGACAATGCAGGTTGAAGGAGAGTGATGTTTGAGGCCCAGGGCTTCCAGTTCCCAAGCCTGTGAAAAATCAAAATCCCCTCATGTAAAGCACTCCAAGGTTTTATTCTTTGCATTCCAAAGCAGCTCCCCCACACAAAAGATGCTTTTGTCAATTGAATGAACCTTGCACCATTGCACATTCCACCATTCAATGAGAAAACCCTTTCATTTGTTGTGCCTGGAAAGCTTGGTCCTGCAGGCCTCCCCTAATTTTCTGGCCCATGGCATTGGGTTACAGATTACAGCCCTCATAGCTATGACTCTCAAATTGGAGGTTGTAGATGAAACCCCCAGAAGCTGGTCTTTAAACCTGCCTACCCTGGAGATACCTGACAGAATTGTGATGTGCCTAGGAGGCTTGGATGCAGATTATGCTTGCTAACCCTCCTGCCAATTTGAAACAAAATTTAGGTCAGGTTCTTATGCAGCAAAAAAGTGTTTTGTAGCCTAAAATGGTCAGAACTAGGGAAAAAATGGAGACCTGGACACTTCATAGCTGTTATTGGCATTGGTCATATTACAAAGGTGCATGAGTTACATGAAAGAGATATGGGAGATTTGTAAGGAAAACTATTGTGAAATTTGAGATGCATGGTAGCTGAAAGTATAACTCTTGTCTGTTTTGTTGGTGTCTTCTTAAATCAGTTGTTAGGTGCAGATTACCCAAATCCATTCTTCTGATTCATTCAATTTCTTCTTGAGAACATCTCTAGACCACTCAACTTGAAATTGAGCTACATGGCATGCCATGTTTCCTTCCCATATATCTTTTGCACAACAGGTACTGTCTTTTGTACAAACTCTGCAACACCTTCTCCTGAAATGGTCTACTTTCTGTGCAGGTTCTGGACCACATCGCAGTTATTTGTGATTGATTGACACCAAGAATCCAGTACAACAAACATCAACCTCCAAAATATACAGTCCTCAAATTCTCCACTGTGGCAACGAGTTGTGTCACATGCATATGGTTGCGTCATGAAGGTCAGAAAGTGATTTCAGTAACCCCATTTAAGAACTCCGTCCACTACTACAACCCTGTAGAGAATGCACTGACCCTAAAAATTACTGCACAGCAAAGAGGTGAGAAATACAGGACTGGGTCAGATAGTGGAGGTTAACCTTCACTTCAAAATAGTCAGAAAACATCCTGGATCACAGACTAATGAATCTCCAATCTAAAATGTGCATTCTGTATATCATACAAATAACCTATCATACAATGGCCCTTCTTAAAAACTCATACTAAAGATCTCCTCATTTCTAAATGAGTCCTGAAATGTCATACCTTCTCCCCTGAAATATAAGAGAAACAGGGTTTGCTTCACCTACACTAAGACTCCACCTATCAATCTGCCTTGCCAATTATAGGACATCAGATTGTGTCTTGGATCAACTCTTTGATAACGGAAGAAACTGACATTTGACCAAGTCGTTAATAAACTGATCATGCAAAAACACAAGCACACACACAAATAGCCCTTCAAGGACATCTTGCAAATTATCTCACAACTTTCTTTTTCGAAAAGAAAGAATCTGCATAGATATTCTCACTCCAAACATATATTGTTGAATCATGCTTCATGTACTGAATCCTGAGGCTGTGAACTCAACATATTGGCCTGAGTGTCCCAAAGAATGGATTCAGAACAGAACATAGGGCTCAAATTCAGCTTTCAAAAATTAAGGAAGCAGCCCCAGTCCTGGCACGCTGCTTCATCACGATGCCCTCGAGAATTCCATCAGAACCAAATGTTCCAGTAAATTGGTTTGGCTCAACAGGGCCTGGCAAGTAGAAAGACACTGTGAAAGCCCCAGGAGGACAAAGGTATTGTGTTTGCATGTGAAACAATCTGGAGCCCTTGAACATGCGGGACTCACCTGTTGTCGTAGTTCCTTTGATCATCACCTTTCCATCACACTCAACTTCGCATTTGAAGTCACCTGCATTCTCAAGTTTTGCAGTTAGGGTTAGAATACATTTGTGAATCTCAGATGAGTTTTGATTGTACAAGTTGTGAGGTAAAAGCACAACAGAAAGCTGAGTCAATTTTATGGGATGAGACATGAACACATGGACATCACTACAATAGTGGTAATTAGAAACACTGCTACTCTTGTCACGTGTACTGACAAGCCAACTTAATGGCCTACTGCATGATTTCCTCCAGAGAGTTATTATTGCAGAAGACTATATTTGATCAACTGCCAATCAGAGCACTGCATTAGCCATCACCAGAGTCTGCACCATGCTGATGTATATACAGTTCAGCAAATAGAGAAAAGATCCTAATCCTGAAATTTGATTAGCTAATTGACCTTAATTAGTGACCCTAATTGTTAGTGTCCACCTAGAATAATTATACCAAAAAAATAGAAGAAAGCTGACTGACGCTTGAGATAAAGATTGTACCATCATCTTTCTTAACACCTGGCAAAGCAGTTCGGAACAAATAGGCATCTTCACAAGTTCCAATATCCACCAACCCAATTAAAGGCCCGCTTTGCCGAACTGCAGCAGTACCTGATAGAACTATTGAAGGCTTTGCAGCATTAATGACAGCATTCCATTGGTCAACTGTAGGAAGTGCTGGCAAAAGTAACATAGTGGCCCCAAGCTTATTATTTGACCAATCAACTTTCTCCTCCTTTTGTGGTACAGGGACTGGTGATGTGGTAGAAAGAAGCTCAAGTTGTGATTCTCGTTTTTTTCGTTTTCTCCGCTCACTGATTGTTTCAGTGACTATAAGCGGGTGTCCACGGATTTCCTGAGCATGACCATGTGCTTCTGCCATGGCATGAAATCTTGCCTGCCCAGTAGGGAGAAGAAAGCACACAAACCACAAGCATTACCAATCATTCTTTCAGCTTGAGTCAGTAACTCTTTAACTGCATACATGATACATTGCAAAAAAATTGCTACAATAAGACTTCAGAAAGTCTATATGGTATGACAATCATAACTCCAAAGCCTGCATATTAACCTGTCATTTCAGGATTGGAGACCCTTACTACAAGAAACCAAGAAGGATGAATCACCTGTCGCTCTTCATCCCGATCACTGCGTTGACCATGCTGGAAGCTGCGAGCGTCTTCCCAGTTTAGTGCCAACTCAGAAAGCCCACTTAACCGCTTGAACCTCTCAATATCCTCAGGCTTCATGTAAGATGTGTCTGGGTCATGAATGAAAACCATGCTCTCAACCACTTTGTATGTTCCCTTATAGCGTGCATGCCGGTGTAAATGATGAGGGAAAAAAGCTGTGAATTGCCGCATGTCTTCAAGAGTTTCCTTCACTGGTGGTGCTAAATGGCCCTGAAGAAATTTGTAGAGGGACTGTAGCTTCACTCGTGCACTCGGATGAGCATTCCTGTGATAATTATTGGACAAAAAAGATTTACATCACACAAGCCTGAAAGATTCTACATTTGAAGAATGTAACACAATGGAAGTAACTGTTAGTTTGCAAAATGGCCATGCACATTAGCCTTTGGACATAATTGTACCTGAGAGCGTAGTAGTAAATGCTTTCGATTTCAGAAAGTTTGAAAACAGAAGCAACAAGTTGTTCCGCAGTGTATGGTGGCAAGCCCAGGACAGCCCGCTGCAAGGCAGATTTGTGTGGAACCTCATCTCGTAGGTCAGGACCAAAGTAGCTCCCCAGAATGAAAACAAGAAGAAAGCGCTGGTCATTTGTTGATGCTCCCACACGGGCTTTAGGTGTGCTGTTTGTGGGTTCTTGAGCAAATTCACTCTGTGAAGCAGGTGATGACTGCTCCATCAGATGGAAATCAGTGTCCATTTTGCCTTGTCAGTCCACTCCTTGCTGCTTAAGCTTTGTTGACTTTCTTCTCCTTTCTGTTGTTATCATTGCCCACTGCAACCAACTGCACTATCCAATTATGATACCTCCTGCATTTTTATCCCATGACTGATTGCATGTTTTACTTCAGCTTCTTTGAATCTTACTGGTGTCATGTTCCACATCCTTCTGTAGGAACCTCCTCTTTCTGGATTGCATGAACTGAGCTTGCAAATTGCAATGCCATTAAAAAGAATGCCATGCCAATGCTTAATACTGGCAAGAGATGGACAAGTACAAAATGAAAGAGGACAAGACATTGAACCTTTGTCTTACCCATTCCCACCACAAATGTAGACTACAAATGTGGGGCTTGGGAACAAGATGATGACATCTTCTGAGGGACATAAAACTCCATACAAAAAAACCCAATTGGAACTTCTTGAGATCATCAAACAAAAATTGGCAACCTTCCTGCTGTGAGGAACTCTTTCTTCTGTATCTGGTTGTATGAACTGTAAAGCTCTCTCCTGTTATTTGACACTCTGATGATCCTTGTGAGACGAGAGAAAGGCTACCCATTGTGTGCCGCTATATTCCACAACCTAGAAAACCATTGCTGCTGCACAGTATTGCAAGCTTCTTCCTAGCAACACCTTTCGCATCAACTGGTCATCCCCAACATTGTTTTGAAAGTCTTACTGAACTGAGGTTCTCTCTGACCTCCCTCGGGAGGTCTCTCTGAGAGGAGGGAGGTCAGAGAGACCCACATGCTTTACCAAGCGCAGAAAGGGGTCACCCATCGGCTATAGAACGGGTGAAAACGTCAGAATCCCAAGAAAAGAAAAAAAAACCCTTGCACACGAATCGCAAGTGAGGAAAAATCACACCGAAACGGAAATCCCAAACCCTAACGCGAAGGCATAGAGAGAGATTCCTCAAGCTCCGCAGGAACAGAAAACAAACGCTCAAAATATATAAAAACCATTCCACCCAGCAGCGAATAAAACCCAAACCCTAAAGCCATTTGTTTGTTTGTTTGTTGTTGCAAAGGAGCGGAAGAAAGAAAGAAAAGAGGAAGGCAGTAGAGAGAGAGAGAAAGAGAAGGGGGGAAGGTAAAAGGGAGCGGCATACCAGGCACCAGCGACGGACCAGAGGCGCTGCGAAAGACGAGGAGGAGACTGCGCGGGCATGCAGGCTTGAAGCCGAGCGACTAAGCGCGCGCTCTCGCGCCTGCCTGCGTGCTTGCGGGCGATCGATCGATCGTTGCGCAAATAGTCGCGTATGTGGCCCCCCTTCTGCACCTGCTCTCATCCCCTTCTTCCTCGCGCACCATACGCAAACAGACGGACGGACTGACGGACCGACAGTAGACAGACGCCTCCATCCATTTGCCCCATTTCTGTCACGTTTTTGCGTTTTTTCTCGCCAAAACGGAGTTGGGAATAACGAATGGGCTAAATATAATAATCATTGCAGATTTGCGGAAAATTTGAAATATGGCAAAATTGACAGCTGTGGGATTTGAACCCACGCCCTTTCGGACTGGAGCCTAAATCCAGCGCCTTAGACCACTCGGCCAAACTGTCCTTAGTGTGTTGGCCTATTTTAACTATTATTTATTTCCAAAAATTATCCATATTTCCTGTCCCTCCTTAACAGTATTTTTCTTTTTTGACAAATTTTGACGTTTATTGGAAAAAAATTTGGGTTATTTCTGGATTTTTTTTCTAGTTTAAATTCAACTAATTTTTTTGAATTTTTCGCCAAATGCTCAATATCACAAATTTGAAAAAAAAAAAAAAACCTTGGGGCCTGTTACTGTTAGTGTGCACTTTTTGCAAATATAGATAATTATTTTCAACAAATGGGTTTTTTTTTTTTTTTTTTTTAAATACCTATTAGTGTAGCCTACGTTGTTGGACCAAGTGTGAACTGGTTGCCCAACAAAACTTTCCTTCCAAAACCAATTTTAATAATTGAATTGAATTGAATTTTCAATGAGAAAAGTTACTCAAAATTCAATATCTCCTACACCTTCATCTTAGGTCTAAAAATTTCCAAATCACATTCATTAAATTTCTACTCACTAACAACTTTCCAACAATATCAAAAGTGTGCCCAAATTTTCTTATAAATCTTTAGTTTTTATTTCTATGAATTTTCAGTGATTTTTTTTTCCTTCAATATTCAATAAGTTCTCCATCCTAGGTTGTGAAACATCATGAAACCAATTGGGTGCACCCTTCTTACTCATCGAGAGCTCTCCAACCATACTAAGAGTGTGGCAAGAGGCACTCTGTGTATTGGCAGATCTCATCCTGTCAAACAAACAAACAAACTACCTTCCTTCATAGATAAATCTTACACCTTGAACAGTTTTGAACTGAAGTTTAAAGCATACTAAGGGTCTGCAATTTGCAATAATGCCTTTGACAGTCCAAAGGTGGAGTCTGTCATCCCTGGCTGTGAGGTTCAGAAACTTCAAATCTCCAATTTCAGTTGGGGACTGCAGACATCTAGGTTATTTTTGAATCACTCATTTTTTGGGGATTATTGAATGCTGGACTTTGATGTGTTTTGGATCCAATGCTCTGCTGTGTCTCTTTTGTAGCAGAGAACTTAGGGTAGATAGGTCGGTGAGTGAACACTTAAACTTTTCAAGAGTGTGTGTTTAGTCTCCTACCACTTTCAGGCCTGAAGGTTCATAGGACCCAGACAGCCCTTCACCTGGTGCCCCAGTAGCTGATTACAGATCGGCATTTGGGTTTGAAATGAGCAAGATAAAATGTCCTAAAGTAATGAGAGGTTTGAAACAAATAATTCAACATCTTGTGAACACATATCATTTTATGTGCAACTGAAGTGCATTCTATAATTGGACTTCATACAATCCCTCCTGTTACCAAACCATGTGGGGTTTATTCCATGTGGATGTTTGGAATTATGTTTCATTGTTGTAATGTGCCACACTAACCAAGTTGAGAAATATGAGTTAGTTTGAGGATGTGAAAACTACTTACAACATTGTGATCATCATTGGAGGGATATGTAAATATGTGAAAAGTTAGGGTCAGTGAGGAAACAGTGAGACCCACCTCAAGCTGACAAGGCAGACTTGTCCCTACCACATTTAAGACCCTTGGTCCATTTACTCCATCACTAGTTTCTTGAGAATTCTTTGAGTGGAGCCATTCATTGGAAAAGGTGAAAGTGGCATTCCTGTAAAGATCCATCTCATGCCCTCATCAATTTGAAATCCACCTTGTTCACTCATATCTATGAAATTACAAAGAAATCTCCACAACAATTTGGAGTAACACAACAATAAATACTCGATGGGATCAACCTTGTTAACACATATATATGAAATTGCAAAGGAACCTCCACAACAATTTGGAAAGTGACATGACAATAAGTGCAATTATAACCTTCCGAGAGATGCTCAAGCTGTGAGCAAACCATCACCTTCATGATGACCACAAAGTATTAGATCATCACCTTCATCACAAATAGCAGTGACAAGCTGCCATCACTGTGCACTGACTTCATCAACTTTCCTTGATAAGTGTAGATAAAAATTCAATAATCAGCCCAAAATTTGTGTAAATCAATATACAAAATCTACATCATGAGTTTCAGACACATTTCTGCAAGCAATGGGAAGACTCAGTCATGATGGTGGCAAGCACTCACAAGACATATGAGAAGGACCTTACATTGTAGAATATCGGGAATTTTCTAACTTAATTATGACATCAAATCTTTGATCATGGCCTCATGCATCCAGGAATTTTTTTTAACCCCTCTGTTTTTGCATCTGCTTTTATTAACCTTGTGCATGTCAAAATGAGGTACAGAAGTGGACCTGTTTTCCAATCAGAGAAAAAATGTCTTCTGAGGAGAGTAGTTCCTCCAGCACACAGAAAATCCACATCACACTTTTGTCAGCTCATAGAACACATATGGAAATGTGCCAACTGTGAAGACAAGAGTGAGAACGGAATGGAGATTTCTAAGTGCACTGGGACACATACTGCCTCTGGGTCATCCAACCAAGGTATGATAATGAAAGTCTTAATGAAAGTGAATTTAGTCGAACTTAGAAAAGCGAATGTGGAATTTATTGCTTTCAGTATGCCCCACTATTGATCTGTGCCTCCAATAATGTTGGGGAAAGATCCAGGGGGTCTTTCCAAAGTCTGAATTGCTAGAAGTTGTGCTGAATTTCCAACAGCATCTGCCCATCCATAATGTGGCTCTGCCCTGTCATGAAGATACACAAAAGACGACCCATTTCAGCATTGTCTTAACCAATCCCCTAAACAGTTGACCCCTCCAGAAACATGTGGCTCAGATTGCTTTCATAGAGCATATTTATGGCTTACTATTCTCCAAAAATCCAGCAGAAATATCATGTAACTTTAGGAGGTTCGCACTGCTCAAAACATCTCACAAACCAGCAATCTGTGTGTTATGTACACAGGCTTTCATTCTGCAGACCTCAACTCCATAAATTGATCAAAAGGGTGCAAAATTGAACCACACTGTACATGCACTTACTTAAAGCTTCCTGTAGTGTGGAGCTACAATGTAGATCATCTTGTGTTATAGGCACAGAAGCATAATAATGAGTTCATTTACAGTAGGTACATTGACAGAGATCAGAGTACCAACCCTACATACTCCACAACCCGGCCACTATAAGCTTGACAATATTTTGCTTCATCACCCCTTTGCACAAATGTCAAAGCCCACTCTAATCTATTATCGAGAAAGAGAAAAGTTAGAGAGACAAATCCTGAGGGAAAGGGAACTTACTGGTAATATGTAGCCTCCTCAACTATACTATCCCAGCTCTCTCCACTCGTACTTTTTCCATACTTATGCACCTTCCTGTGATCCATAAAATTTGCACATCCCATCAGTTTGCTACAACAACAGAGAGAATTCAAAAGTCTCATCACCATCCCATTTGAAATACTCTTCCCCTCCAACTACATCTGAGGCTACTTTTGAGCTGCACTAATCCCCACTGAGATAGAACCAAACAGAACAAGTGGAAGATCATGCCATTGAGCTTATAGTGCTTCAAAACCTATGAGATGTGATTCACTTTGAGCAAGGGTGGAAGTTAGCAAAGACAAAGCTGTACCCATTTCCATAATGCTCCTCCCCCCAAGTTCTTGACCACCCTGGGATGCAGAAATCAATGTTGGTTTAAAGAGACTCAGTTTTGGCGTACAACAAAACCTTCAATTGCAAAACTGAAGGGAAGGTCTTGTGATCACAGCTTACAGCACCATGGCTGCTAACTTTTCAAAGTATCTTCAGGAACTTTGCAATATAGAGTTTACAAGTAGCTACAGGAACATGTAAACATGGGAACATGATGCTGCATGCCTCTGCACTAGCAGATATGCCATTTAGCTCTGCATTTAAAACCTTTCACTCACTTTCACCTTCTGTGTTGTTGTTCCATGTTTCGCCTTGTCGAGTGCCAACCCCATGGTCAAATCGCTCTTCCCACTTATCACCCCACTTTGCTCCTGTATCTGTTTCTGCCCACTTGTCTGTCCTGGATCCCAAAAACAGAAAATAGTAGTCTGGACAAAGTTTGGAATTTGCTAGATACACTTATGCTCAGATAATATTTTGAGAGAGAATGAAGTCATAAGAAAATAGACACACCATTTAAGAACAGCACCGCGACCATCATATTGTTCACCCCATCTCTCCCACCAATCTTGATCATCCAATTTTCCATATTTGTGAGCACCTTTCTCAGACCATCCTTTTGCATTATACTTCTCCCACCTGCCTACCAAATTTTTGCTTAGTAATTGAACTTAAAATATGCTCTACGGAACAAAATCCCCATTCAAAGAATCAAAGAATTGTTTGAGGGCAGCAAATCAAAGCTCCCAGACAGCCCATATTGGAATTTAAAGCTTGAAAAACCTGCACAAGGGCCCTGTAATCTGTTCCTTGGTGTCTACTCCATTTGCTATGTGAAGATTAATGGAATGAAGCCTGATCGCAAGATGGGAGCAGATGCAGTTGGACCACAGTCTTGCATACAAGAAACCTTGGCTGGTAGCATATTTATTTCTAAGAGAGTGAAACTCAAGACATGCAAATCTTACCACTTTTCGTACCAGCCAGCAGTTCCATTTCCTGAAGTAGCCTGCTTTTGTGCGCTCTTTTCTATCCATGCCAAATTACTGCAAATTTCAGATTCTTGTATGAGCTAAAGTAGAAATACGTCGAAAGCTGGTTCGAGTACACAAGTTCCTTAACAAGATGAGCTAGTAGCAAGTTTCCATTAACCTCAATTCATCTTGGCGTAAAACTTCTTGCCAAGTTTCCCACCATGTATCCCCTTGAGCATTCTTGCCTGACTTCTCTGCACCTGATAATCAAGGATCCCACAATCACTGACCATTTCTAGCTTGCCACAGAGACAGCTTCTTTGAAGTTGTTTACAGTTTCAGTAGAGAGCAATGCAACACAGATATGGCCTAGACTACATTGCCCAAGATTCACCAAGGGCTTGGATGCTTAAGATTTTTTCTGTTCCCTTACACAAGTTATTTGCTCACAGCCTAAATCCTTCTGTTTGGAATACTCGATGCTTGTCCTTTTTCTGAGCTCTCATAAGTACTGGATGGAATTCATCAACTTGCACAATCTGGGAGAATATTTCACTAAGGCCAAGGCACAAGAGCACTCAAAATCTTAAGAGACTTGACGCACAGCAACAAGAGCTCACATAGACAATAAGCAAATTCCGGGTTCATGTTACTAAATCCAAGGGGGAACATACACAACATACCAAGCTCCTTGTACCCTGTCCAGTCACTTTTCTCCCACCACTGCCAAAACCATCATGATGTGAGAAAGAGAGCAAGCTACTGGGGCAAAGATGATCATGAGAAATAGAACAATTGTTGCAGCCCAGATTAGATCAAATGCTACCAGAGGTGTCCATCTCTATGAACTATTATAAATCTGTAGACCATTGTTATAAAAGCATCAACCACCACATTACCAGATGGTGACCTTATACCATGGTACACTACCCATGAACACAAGTGCTTGATGGAAGAATTAGCATGTGTCCTGATCTTGCATTCAGACCTGATGGAGGTCTGTGATTCTGTAAGAGTTGCAAATTTGAGTTTGCGGCAAGCTTTTAACTGTCCTAGATTGCACCATTTGCCCAAGAACTTTAGGAGTCCCAAACAAATCCTTGCAACTGTAGATTATATTCCTTGCCCTCCTCTCCTGATTTCTTCTACACTGCACGGTCTGCTCAAATACACTGGAAAATGTTCCTAATAACAAGTTGTTCAATGAACATGCATATGCATAATCTGCAGTCATTGAGATGTATTGCCTAAACTTGCCTCTAGCATATGGGAGAACAGGGTGCCTGGATACTGTGTCCAGACACATATCAAGAATGAAGGTACCCCTCAGAGTAGGGGAAAGTGTCATACAGCTTCTTTCCATTCAGTGGAACCATCTGCACTGCGTCCACCCATGACTGTCCAGTGACAGCGGTATCCATTTTCACCCAAGTCCTGGCCACTCTCACGGTACCAGCTTGTACCATCTTTATTCACACCAGATTCATTAATACTCTCATTGTTCAAATCAATCCCCCACTCCTTCTCGCTTGCAATCCCAGTGTCTGATTCCTCCAACCATATAGTTGAGCAGAACTTCAGAACAGGAACCAAGTAATCATAAAAACTCACTGGGCTGAATTTCTTAATACCTGTGCTGAATGTCTTGTCAAATTTTAGGTTCCTCAACACTAAACTTTATCATGTGACACACATGGATCAATCTAACAAGCAAGTTCATTGTTCAAGAAACAAACCATCAATTGTCACTGAAAAAACACATCTGAAGTATCCATTGATTTGTGGTGGTGACCAATTTTCTTTAATCCAATTGCAAACTGGAATCTACTGTATACTGGATAAAGAGGATTGAATACTGGACAAACATTCCTACAAAAGGGTACAGAGGGAATAACATGTACCTCTCTTGGGTGGTGTGACCCGGGACTCTGGTACACACTGCCGCTGAATATATCGATTTGGAAGCTCATCCTGCTCTACCATCCTCCTTGGCCTAAAAACATTGAGGAAGATCTTTAGTCCTCATAGATCAAGCTCACAAAAACAGAGTCATATGTCAACAACAGAAATAATGTCTTTAGACCCTAAATGTTGATAGCAATGGATATGGTTGGAGCTGTAATTTGACTGGAATTGCCCCAAGATTGAGGATTTTGCAATGGTTCTTTTCTCTCATACCTTGCTGAAGTTATGACTGGGGCTGGAGCAAGCTGTGCGTTCTTTGGTTTTTGGAAATAACATGTCATCTGGAGTTTTTGACAGGATGTTCTCAAAGTACATCCCACATCACTTCTGGTCTGCAAAGATGTGGCCACAAACGTTTCTCAATCCAGATAGCAATCTAGTAAAGCATCAAAGCTCAACACACAAAATCAACCCTCAGAGTTGCATTGCAGAAGTGAATATATACTAGTATATTCCGAAATCTGCAAAGTTGGAAGCTTCAAATGGGGACAAGCTGGGGACCCTGTGTAACAGACAGATGAGAACCAAAACTTGGAGTGCATACAAAGAGAAGGAACTCTGCAGCAGAAAGACTAATCGAGTACATACAGTAATATCATGCTAGAGAGTGTGTGTCAAACCTTTGAGAGTAGTGAGGCTGCAGCTTCTCCAGAGTTCCAACCGTACTCCTTAAACCCCTGAATTGGACATTGTACGTCCGTTGTAGATGGCTTGTGAGTTTCCAAACTTGAGCTGCAAATCCCAACAGCAGTTCTGCGTCTGCTAAAGCGGTGCAGAATTCTGAGACCTCTACTATGCATTTCCCAAATTCCATCATGACATTTCACTGTGCAAGGAACCCTAATTATGTGTTGGAGCTCCTCCAAACAACACCCGTTCTCTTGCTGCGATGATGATGTAGTCGTTTGCCTCCATCGGTGAGGCAAACAACCTGGTGTTGAAGGTTTGCATCGGTGGCATCCTGGTCCAAATTCCTTACTAGAGAAGCGCTCCTCCTCCAACCATGACAGTTTCCGGCGGGAGGAGCAGCTTGTTGTGTTCCTCAGGGCCAAAGTGCAAAAAAGCTTGCAACTGGCAATGCTGCACAAGGAACGATTGCTTTCTAGACCTGAAGAAGCAAAAGTAGCAGGGCTCGATGTCGATGCAGATTGCAAAACCAGAGACGAAATTGACGATTGTGAGGAAGAAGAAGAAGAAAAAGCTTGTGTGGAACGGAAAAACAACCCGGAAGAAGAAGAGGACGTTCCACAAATCTTCACAGCCATTCAACGAAGCTACTGTTAAAAACCTTGCTCTAGCAAACATCTCTGCCTCCGACTTCTTTTCCTACGACATGATCTTCTACACCCTGCCGCAACAACCATAGAGTACAACAAGCCGTCTTGGGAGCACAACAAGAAACCACTACTCTCATCCCTCAGCCTGGTTTTCAGACTACTACTAAGCATTTTTTTTTTTGTTTACCGACTCCTATACTCTCCCTTGCCCACACTCTCCCCACTCCCTTTCTTTTGCTATTTCCTTCTCCCTGCACTGCAAAAGCTCTCTGGAGTTTTGTCGTCTTCCCAATTCCAACAGCTGCAGCTACAAGCAAACGCCTTGCATGAAATCATCAACTTCTTCTTCTTCTTCTTGCTGCTCCAGGATTCTTCCGCACTCCAGAAGAGGCGGATTCCATGGCAGAACGTTGAAGACGGCAACAACAATCGGCTGCTCGAGGATTCCTAGGCAATCCGGAAAGAGGAGGATTCCATTTCAGAACGTTGCAGTCGGCAACAACAATCGGCTGCTCGACGATTCTTCGGCAATCCGTAAAGAGGAGGATTCCATTTCAGAACGTTGCAGACGGCAACAACAATCGGCTGCTCGACGATTCTTAAGCAATCCAGAAGAAGAGAATTCCATTTCAGAACGCTGCAGATGGCAACAACAGTCGGCTGCAAGAGGATTCTTCGGCAGTCCGGAAGAGGAGGATTCCATTTCAGAACGTTGCAGATGACGACAATAATCCGCGGAACACCGACGGCAGGGGAGAAGGAGGAAAGAAAAACACAGGACCAAGCTAGTCTCGAGTCTTATAGTACCTACTACATTTCACCTACCTACCTGTTACTTTTTTTTAAAAAAGAAAAATTATTGCCTTTACCTACCTGCCTAGTTATTATTACAGTTGCCGGGGGAACCAGGAAGGATGTTAAACAGGCCAAAGGAAATGAATGCGTCCAGTACAAGAGTACCACCAGCGCATCCATGATGTCGTCAACACCCAACCACCCCATAACCCATTACGTTGTTTGCATTGTTTGTGTAAATGCTATGTGGGCACGTTACATCCCCACCCCGCATAACGTCCATCACCCCCCCCCCATCCCATCCCATCCCATCCCATCCCATCACATCCATGGGACCATCGCATGCCATGTCTAACCTATATAACCCTAAATTTCAAAAGTTGTAGCCCTTTCACGCACGTCACATTTCCCAAGATCCAAAAGCCCTAAAGTTCTTACTTATCTCACTTATCCCCATCGTCATCGTTATACAACTTGAAGCACCATTATGTTGAAGTTGTTGTCCTAATTGTTGTCGTAGGAGAATTCAATTCACCATTGTCAACTTATTTGCAATTGGAAGCAGCAGAAGCAGTGGAGTGAAAGCGCACAAAAACTTGTAAGTCGAAAACTTTGTTGCTTTGTAAGCTTTTTAACTTTTTGCTGCAAATCAATGGCATCTAATTTTTTGTGAAAACACTTGCCTATAGCAAAAAACATTTTGTTAAGGCACTCCTAGGTTGCACAAAATGATTCAATGAAAAAGCATCTTTCAATGCATAAATGTTAGTAGGGGAGCATGTTACAAAGTTCTTTACTTTAACAACTAGTTTGCAATTGTAATTCTACTTCTTTAGGTTTAATATCAACATTTACAATTGTTTGAATGTTTGAACCATAACTGAACTAAAAACAAATGTAGTTTCAATGTTTGTAATTCAATATTTTGAACTTGAAGATGTCATTCAAGTTGTAATTGCAAACAAATTTTGATTAGATTTAATGGAGTGTTAAGTTTGTTTGTGTTTAGGGTTTGTTTCACAAAGTTGTGTTTATATGTGTATCAAGTTTTTTAATGGCACAACAGAAGATTGACAATGAGGGTGAGAACCAAGTATGCATAAAGCTAAGACAAATCTTGTTGTAGACTAATTGTTTCATTACTATGTTAATTTGGGATACGAAAAATGGGTGGAACAATTTGTGACTACAAAGTTGTACAATGAGATCAAGCTTGAATCTATCGCCACAAAGGTAAACACTTTGCACTGTTAGAGTATTTGTGGCATTGTGTGACCATGTAATACTCACTCAAAGAGAATCAAATGATAGCTTTGTTTTGTTTTTAATATTATTGCTTGTGTCCCCATAATTACATGCAGATTAAAAGCTTGGTGGGACTAGGTTATCAAACTACACATGAGTAGAAATTGAAATTGTAGTTTATAAATACTTATACAATTAAGTTTAGAAAGAGGTAGATAAATATATAAAAAGAGGTAGTTATGTTTAGAGAGAGGTAGTTAAATTTAGAAAGAAGAGTGTTAAGTTTAGATAGAGGTAATTATGTTTAAAAAGTGGTGGTTAAGTTTAAAGAAATTTCTCAATCTATTTTTACATTTTTTTTTATATCAAATAATAGTTACTAATGCTAATAAAGTAGCAAAAAGGCGATACAATGTCATCTACATTTGTCATCTACAATGTCATCTATGGTGGGGAGTGGCCATGTAAACTCCAACTTTCAAAACATTGTCATAGGGGCTACATCAATTCACCATTTTATCCTAACTCAACAAAGCATGTCCAATTACCTATCTACCCTAACTTCAAGTCTCCCTAAAAGAACAAGATGTTGAAGCAAATGTTGGCAAATGGTAAGGGAAGTATGGATTTGCCATTTAAAACCCAACTAGAAGTTGATTAAGAAACATCATCAAATCATTTTGGTAGGTCATAGGCAATAAAACAACTATGCTAGTTCAAAACCTTAGTAGGATTGTGCCCATATGCTAACCACGATGCACATCATCGTAAGTGCAAATGGGATGATGATGTTATGGAAAAACATTCAAAATTTGGCCAGAAAAAAAAAACGGAAACTTAACTTAGATGTTATTGTTGAGGAGATAGTTCATAAGCATACTCATTGCACCAAAAGGCAAAATCCTCCACCTACAGGTAATAAACAATGATGATTACGAAAACAATTTCAAAACAATAATGATGTTGTGGTAACTTCACTTCACCTACCTCTATAGTCCCAAACCTTGAAGGAGTGGTTGTGTCAGATGTTGTAACATCCAATAGCAATGAAGAAACGACAACAATTGACATCACGGCCCAACAAGAAACAACTATTGATGAAAATGGAACTAATAGCAGGTTTAAGGTCACTAAAAATATGCAAGGTTCTACTGTAAAAAATGTGTCAACGCTTTTGTCACATCCATCCTCTCCTATTGATCGAACACTACTAGGCTCCCAAGGTTAGTCTAGTCAATTACCGTTTGAGAATGTTTTTTAGCCAAGAACTTGTTGCAATTGATGTAGAACGTAGGGTCGCCTTAGCATCTACCAAAGTTGCGGCAAAATAAGAAATTACCATGAACTAACAACCACTTGCTCACCTTCTTCTGTTCTTGAAACAAGTGCCCCCATTATTCCATTTGTTGCCATTTCTATTACAAAATTATGACTAGGAGAAGGATACGAGTAATGATTTCAAATCCAAATTAGAGCAGTATAGAATGTTTAAAGAAGGGAAATGGAGGATTGGGTGAAGAACGTGTTTATGAACTCTTATGAGAATTGGGCATTTTCAAGATCAATAACAACATTTCATCTCAACCTTTTACTTTAAGGTGTAGCAAGTAGTAACATGATTGAACCTAATTCAAACTTTTCTATAGGTTGCAACATATTTGAACTTCTCTATAACATGATGTAACACGTTTGAATTTCTCTATTGTAGGTAATAATGTGATTCCTTTCTGTGTATCTTTAAAAATTGAAGCAATGTTTAAATTTGGTCAAAAATGCCACAATTGTATGTGTTGAACATGTTCGCAATCTGGCCAACATGGATGAGGAATTCCAAGCGCTCATTGAGTATATTGAATACAAACTCCTTGTGAAAACAATCATGGGCCTAAAAGTCCAGTGGAAGGACAAACAACAACAAAAAGTGGACGAATTTGTTAACAAGAAGATGGTAGCCTAGGAAGAGGCCATTGCTCCTCATTTGGAACACATTATGTGGGGGTGGCATCCTATGTGTTATATCATGACAAGTGTGCCACTTTTACAAATTGTTATGCCACCAATCTTGTGGACACATAACATTGAAAACGTTGATACTATGGTGGCAGCAATTTACAACATGTTGAAAACATTTCTAGTGTGACCAACATCATTCAATGTCCTATTGCTAAAGATGTTTTTGTTTACACATGGCAAAGGATAAGCACTTACTAACCCTATTAAAGGAGGGACAAAGGATAAAATATTGAAATGGATGCAAGTTGGGCGTAGTGCTAACTTATGGTGTGCAGTCAAATGAATGTTACAAGAGTAGGGTTATTTTTTGTTTGTAAGTGCTATGATTATTCCTATTTCATGCCAAGATTGGAAACAACAAATGGAAGTGGCATTTGAAGCATTCAAAGGCCCTATGGAGCTATGGTGGGATCTATACATTGTTTGGATACAATCTATCTAATTAAAAACAATGCAAGTAATGGTCGCTAGATACATGCAAAAATTCACCTAGTTATGGCAGCAAAAGGACAGTCCAAATGATGATGATGCATTGTAGTAACACATGTCTAGCCTGTTGATATACATAAAGGACCATTATAGTAATTGGATTACTTGTAGCATAGGTATTCCTCATTACCAATTATAAATCAATGGTTTTTAGTTTAGAGAGAAATTGGGATTAAATTTAGCTCTAGAAGTTATAGTTCAGTTTAAAGAGATGGTGAGCTTAAGTTTATAGAAAGTTATAATTAAATTTAAAGATAAATTGGGGTTAAGTTTAAAGAGATGTTGTAATTAAGTTTAGAAAGAAGGTAGGCTTAAGTCTATAAAAAGTTTTAATTAAGTTTATAAAATAATTGGGGTTAAGTTTAAATAGATGTTGGGTTTAAGTTTAGAAAGGTCTACCACTTTTGACCTTCTCACGTTAATTTTGGCCACTACAAGCAACCTAGGACCAAATATTGTAGATGGTGAAAATAAGTGTTGGCTATTGTTGTGCAAAAAACTAGAGGACTGCAACATGGTATGTGATGGATCTATTACAAAACTAATACAATCACATGGCATGGAGGATTGTCAACCTTTTAACCAAGTTCTAGTGGAGGCTACACCCAACAATCCTATTCAAATTGTTGTAATCTATCAACCACCTTGAACAATGAACATGTCTGCCAATGTAAAAAAAATTTGCAAGAAGTTTCAAGTGGTGCAGTAGAGCAGATAGTGCCAAGCGATGCTGATGTAGTAGGGGTCGGCAACATACCTTAAACTTATTTTGGATTTACCATGTTCATTGCGGTGGAATTTCCAATCCATGTAACATGCCAATTTCTATAACCAATTCCATTTTTTTGTTGTTTGTTACATTGTGGATTATTTTGTAACTTGTTTTAGATCACATTTCATACACTCATAACATAAGTTATTTATGTTTATTAAAATACACATGTTATTATTATGTAGGAAATTGGATAGATCATGTCAAAAAGTTTGCAGCTGACAACTTGACCTTTCATGCCATTTAATACGATGTTTTTTTTGCATACATATGTATCATTGCATTTGCAAACATTTTTGTAGTTATGATTTAAGAGTTAGCTAAACTTTGAGGTTTTTAAAATGTAAATGTAAACCATGTAAATGTAAATTTTGTTACTATGGAGGTCATTGTTCCATAACTTTTTACAAGTGGCACTCATGATATTATAGAACTTGTTTTTGCCAATTCATGGGATTTTGTTGGTTTATTTCAGTTTTATTCATGGAGTTTTGTCATGTTGTCTATGTTAATTACTACCTTTTTCCTTCCTTGTTTGAATCAGCATGATGTGTGTTTTGATTGGCAAATTTGAAACCTAAACTAGGTGGCTGTAAATATCACTCTGAATCCTAGGTAGTTTCATTAGTCTCTCATGTGACTAGACATCAAAACACCCTTTTTCTTCATCATGAATCAATAGGCTCGTATTATTTTAGCTTTGTGTGGTGGGTTGTCATTTTTAGGTATCAAGGTATGGTTAATGCAGTTATAGTCCTTGGGGGAGTGGATGTTGCTAAAACTCACCTACATGCTATAAACATAAAACCATGCTCCAACCTTCATTTTTTCCCTTCACTCTAAATGGTAACTGTTGAAAGAAGAATTACTTGTTACTTGCTGTATATGTATTGTGTATTTTACCTTGTTGTTTATAATAGATGTTGGGGGGAAGATAATGGATTTTCTCATAGTTATAATCACATACAATCTCCCCTTTTGTTGTTCTACTATCAACTCCTAAAATCACATCTAGCAACTTTTTTGTGCTATCAAATGTTTGTCGTACACATATTATATGTTTGTGGTTTTTAGGAATTATTAGTGTCCTTGTAAGATCCAAGGCTGGATACAAGAGAATATGCCATATTAGATGTTTTGCTCACTTGGACTCAGGCATGCTATGGCTCCTTTCTAAAATCTAGCCTCCGTTTCCAATTTAGGTTGGTTGCATTGAATGGGTTACTCTATAATATGACTGTGGTATGGAATGATTATACATTTGGACTACAGACAATATTCTCAACTTTAGGTGTTGTGAAGGGTGCACAACTTCAAAACTTGATTTTTAGATGGCCAATTTCTTTGCTACCTTGTTAGTTATTACCTACCTTTGCATCTACCCCACTAAGGAATACTTCGAACTATCAACTAAACTTTGCACATTGTGGTAGCTTCCCTAACCCACAATGTTATGGACCTCTTCTATAATATTACTTAACACAATTGTTCACCCAACACATGATGTAGAAAATGCCAAAATAATTTGAAAATATGTTTTGTGAAAATATTAGTCATGCATGCAAATACACAAGATGTGCAAAAGGTAGACATGAAAGTTGTATTTGTTGATAAATGGTCATTGTAATTTGAGCAGAAATTTGAAAATTATTGGGCATCATGGACAATATGAATGCTAGGATCCTCCAACAAGGGAGGGCATGACACTACAAGCGAAAGAAACAACTGCCCACAACTTTCAATTAGTAAAACACATTGTGAAGAAGCATGGAAACCTTCCACAAGTAAATCTCAAATTGGTTCACCATCAAATTCATAATATTACAAGATTTTGTAGTTTTTATTAACCACATTAAAAGAATATTTTTTTGATTATAGTTCAAAGTCATATCTAAAGGAAAAATGGATGTGCTAGGTGCTTGAACTGACAAACTTAATTGAAAGGGATCCTTGCAAGAGTGAGTGGAACATCATCATCTTTGTTGTTTACGTTTGCTATTAGCTAGTGAATATGAATTTGCAACTAAAATATTCCTGACCTTTCTTCCTTAAGCCCTAAACGCTAGAAACCCTTTCCCTTTGAAATAATTGCTAAAACTGGAATATTGGGCAGTTCAAGTGTACAAATGGAGACTTCAACTATCTATGCAATTTGAACCAGATTTGAATATTGAAGTCAAAGCAACCATGGAAGTCTCTTCTTTGATTTGGTGTAGGATGTTGAGGGGGATGATGTTGTTGGCATGGATATCTCTAATGTTGAAGTCACTTCCACTAATAAGCAGAACCTGGAAGTTGGGCTTTCGCAAAGACTTTTTGAAAATCCTTCTCCAACTGGATATCACACCATCCAACATGAGTTCTTTTTAAAAAATTCATTTAGTATTTCCTTTTAACTTCACACCAAGATACTTATGTTTGTGCATAACAAACTTTCCAACATAGGTAACTTTGTTTCAAACTTTTGATGTGTTTAGGCTATTGTTTGAAACAGCTGAGGTTATAATCTCTTGTCACAAGCTTTCAAATCTTGCACAATATCAATCCATTGTGGATGTAGAATGGAACATTATCTATGAGACGCTAAACAAAATGTGTGAATAATGGGGTTAAGATTATGTTTCACCTAATTATTGGAGATCTTGGCACCTAGTATTTTGTAGATTGGGATGTATTTTGTGCAAGCCATGTGATGGAGGAAGATTTGCAACAAGTTGTTATAACAACTAGTGGTTCAATTCAAACCATTGTAAATAACATTGTCCCATAGGTAATATTTTAGGGAAATGAACAACCATTTTAATTTGGGAATCTTTAAGTGGACAATACAAAATTTGAATATAATGTCAATACATCTGGTGGATGTTTACTATAAAGTTTATGGGCTTGTTTCATAGGTTCCTGGCAAATGTCATATTTATGAAGAAAGGCAGGTTGGTAATGAATGCTTCAATATCTAAACATGATGCTAATAGGGTGAAACTACAAAATTATTTCCTCTTATTTTCTTAATTGTTGTCAAAATAGACCCTCAATTTGAATATCAATTATTGATGGTGATCAAGCTTGGTCTAACTAATTTTTGGGTTGGTAACATTGAGCGAATGTGAAGCAATGGTTCATGGGGTTAAAGCTATGTTGGATCTACATCTAGAGCGGGTGGTATTATAAGTGGATGTTCGAAATGCATTTAATTCAATATTTTGAGCAACCATTTTTCAAGAGTCGTGGTTTTCTATTGGCACCTTGGATCAACTTTTCCCATTTGTTCGTCGGTTTTATGCACACCCATTTCCACTATATTTCTTGGAGGCTTTTAGGCACAAAGATCTCACTGTCATTTCATTCGAGTCTGGTACACAATAGGGGGATCCTTTGAAAAGGGTGTTGTTTACATTAGCTCATATTCGTGTTTTCCATCCTATTACAACGGCTAGCCCTACTTGTGTTTTTCCTTTGTCAGTAGATGATATGCACATAATTAGTTTTGCCTTGAATGTGTTACTTTTTTTTTGCAATTACATGATAAGTTTGGCACATTAGGATTTTCAATGCAGCTAATGAAATGTGTCGCTTAGTTTCCACAAGGGTTAGACTAATCTATATCATTTCCTCCATGTTTTCTTACACCTGAATCTAGTTTTTATATTCAAGGTGCCCTAATAGGTTCTTTGCCATTTATGGAGTCCTTCATATCAAAGGTGTTCCGGACCTCAACATAATCACTAGCCTTCCTATGCTTGTAGATTTTCAAGCAACTTTTGCAATGTTTTCATTTTATTATGCCCAATGGCTGAACTACTTATATCATATTGTATTTCCATCACTAGGTATCTTGCAACATTATACCAAATTTAATGTTCGTATCATAATTATGTTAGAAAAGCCATTAAGGTTATGATCCTTTGGCACGATAGTGGGCCATTTGGTTCGTTATCAGGTCATTTTTCCCTCAATGGTTTGACACACTACATTTTGTTTTTTTTAAATGTTGGGCTTTGATCATTTTTGCATTAGTCTCTTGTTCCCAACAAGATGATCATTTTATTCTTCTTCATGTGATGGCACATGTAGAGACTAACATTTATCCCTTTCAAGTTGTAATACAAAATACCTATGTGATGTTACACGAGGTCGTTTAGTCACATGTTCTACTTTTTGCAAATTTAATACTGTAATCCTATCCTCAAATGTAGTCTTTTTTTATGGAATAATTACACGAATAGGAATTTATTTTGCTTTTAATAGATGTTCCTTCAGATGTTATGCGAACACATTTTTGTTCCTATGCAAGTCCAATAACAGGGGCTTGATTATTATTCACCCTAACACCTTTTCATTTTGTTTATCTTCCACCCATTTTCTTACAACATTTTTTATTTGTCTCAGTATACCACATCTTATAGTTCTGCATCTTTCCACATGCCAATGTGGTCATACCATTGATGATTTGGGTATACATTTGCTACATTGTTTGTGCGAGAATGAGCGCATTGTAGCCCATGATACATTTCAAGATACCATTGCAGCTATCACATCAAAAAGTGGAATTCACGTATAGAAAAAGGTTTTTCACCATTCCTTGCTACACACAAAGATGAATGGACATTATCATCACCAAAGATAGTTTTCGTACCTTGGTAGACGTTGTCATTACCAATTTAACTCATATAGATTTGGTGCAACATGCTTCAACGACAACAATGCATGGAGCGATAGTTGTCGCTCAAGACAAGGCACGATCCTACATAGAGCGAGCGCCAGGAATGATTTCATTCCCCTTGCCATAAAGGCCTATAATTGTTTTCATTTTCGTTTTGATTCCTTTCTGATTTCTTCTATACATGCATGTATAGTTCGCCATCAGCATACCTCCTTGGTACCTTTAATGCTTATATCTCATTATAGGCAACGTGACAATAGCTTTACAATGTGCGCAAACCATCGCGATTCTTCATTGGGCTGCCATGTTTAATCACAGTTCATCTCTTCCACACATACCAATTAGTGCACTTCCATCACTAGCTGATTTGTGGCATAGGATGCCCTTTTAACATTACGTTTTCCACTTCATTACTAATGTTTTGATGGTCTTGGTTTTCCTTGTGTGTGTTTACATTTGCATTGACATGCCTTGTACTTTTTGTGGATGGATTTCTATCCTTGTTTTTATATATATATATATATATATATATACAAGTTTTTATTTTATAACATATTATATATTGTGGTAACTTTGTGGCTTTAGAACAAATTATATTATTTTTAGAAATGCCAAAAATTATTTTTCTCAAAGAAAAAATCTTTGTGTGAAGGAAAATGAAGAATAGTTAAAAACATTCCATAATAGTCTACTTTCAAAATGGAGGGCATGTTGAGCGTTCTCATTGGCCATATGAAAATTATGGTCCTAAAATCGTTTGTCACCATTTTCAGCCCCTGCTAATATCCCTGCCTAACAAGGTTGGTACTTATTTAACTTTAGGTTTGAATGTAAAAATAATTTAACGTTTTAAGAAAAAATCTGGCTATAGATTGCAGTCAGGTCTCCACTTGTCACCAACACATTGATTTCAAGTTTAGGCTAGAATTTTAGCCAAAAAAACTCTTGTGGACCAGTGCCAAATGTTTCTTCCTTCTGAGAAGAGCCAATAATAAACCAGGTGGCTTTTTGGATTAATCCCCAGGCGACCAATGTCTAAGTAATTAACTAGTCCCCAGTAACCCACCTACGTGAAAAAGTAACCTTAGTTAGAAGTTAGAACCCGGCGATCCCGCGGGCTGTCGTTTCCCTTCGGACTTTTCTGTGGCCTGACGGGGGCCACGTCGCTCCAGGATTTGCAAAAAGTTGGCAAATTCGTGGCAGGCAACGCAGGCTACTAAACTCCCGAAGCCTGGGCGGCGCTAGTGGCTGGGAAGCGACTTCGAGACCACGGGCCAATCGGAGGGTCAGGATCCCGACCTTCACGGTCGTTATCTGGAAGTGGATAAGGCTATTGCATCAGCGTCTTGACACGTGGCGGACGTCAGTTCTTGCTGTCAATCAGTCCACAGGGGATAACTAACCTAGATAGCTAGTAGTGTGATTGGTAGCTCTATTCTACGCGGAATAACCATCGTCTCCATTCCACGAAAGAACTGTCATGGAGCCTTTCTCATATGTGCAGAATACGCATTTGCTGTATTACAACATAGAACGGTCGTCTTCTACGAACCGGAGGTCGTGTGCTCTCCTCACACTCTTCTTCTCCAAATCATAGATCCGTGATTTGAGTAAGACAATTCTTGAAGCTTCTTGTTCAATTGAATGTTTCAAGGAGATCAAAATGCCTAAACCCTAAAACATGTAAACCTTAAATCTGATTTTGCAACTTAGACAAAGTGGGATGATGATTATACCCACTAATATATCACGAAGATCCTGTTTTTTTATCTGTGTGTTTGTCGGATGATGGTGGATGAGAGAAGGATGTCAATAAGTACAACCACACTCTGAGATGCTTTTGGCAAGTATTTTCAAAAGAAATATTTCATTCCTGCACCTGTTCTGGTGCGAATCTGGAGCATCAAAACAAGGTGCATTCTGGTTTTCTAGGTCTTTTTGGGTTCAATATAAGTCATTTCAGTTCTTTATTGCCCCAAGTTAATGGACGCGCATGTGTAGATTTTGGGTGCACCCATCCCATTGATGATGGGTTGTTTTGAAGTCTACCCATCTAGATTTCTTCTCAAAATGTGAATGTTGGGTAACTGATTTAATCATGGCTCTATATCATTTTATTTTTTGGGGTTGTCACTTGTCTTTTTGTGCGACGAGGTTTCATATCGCTACACAATGTTTAAAAACAACTCAAATGACTAATTTTTTAAATGAATTTTTTTTGATAAAACATACAAATAATTAGCTTCAATTACTTAAAATCTTATTAAAACAGGATTGTTAAAAAATTGATTTGAAAGATTATGCAACAATTGATTAAAATATGTCAATTTTGAAATAAATTAAAAAATTAATATAAAATGCGTTTTTTAGATATAAATTTTCAAAATTAATTTGATATTATTTTAAAAACTTCATAAGGTCTGATGAAGATTTAATAACAAAATTCATAATGAAATTAATTTTAAATTGATTAATTTGTTTGTATTGTTGTTGCCTTTTATGTTATAAAAATTTATTATTGCCCTAACATAGTAGTCATACATGTATGATTTTAGGTTTTACCAAGCATGTATGGGACAAACACAACTAGTTACAGACAGTATAGTTTTGCCCTCTATTTCTGAGATCTTCAGAAATTGATATTTTCTGGTAGTCTCTAATTGTGTGTATGGAGACGTCATAGCTCCTAAGTTTTCCTCTCATTCTGAACTTAATTCATCATCAATGATTATATGAGTGGCATTGTCTGCAATGTGGTCATATAGATCTGGTTTTTTCTCTGCTGTTTCTTGCTGCTGAGGTGATCACAGACATTTTTCTGTGGTTTTCAGGTTCTTGTATCTGAGCAGCTGATAGGATTATGTGACCCAACACCCACCATTGCATCATCCCTTGCAAACCCATTATGGCTCAGTTGTGGATGAACCATGACTGTATTACCAAGGTTCTAGCTTGGTAACATATCCTGTAAACCATCCTACTTCCTCATCACACTAACTAGGTGAGGCATTTGGTGGCTACTTGGTAGGTAGATGCATGTGAATGGTTAGTACAGAGCTAACCACCATGGCAGTTATGGGACAGGAATACAGTGAAAAAGTGTTTCATGTCCGCACACCATCTATTGTGCATGGTGCACTAGTGGGTGCTGGTTCGCTCTGGGCCAGCTTCAAGGTTGGAAGTGGGTTATGAGCCCACTTGAGGAGGTGGTGACTTGGGTCCTCAGAGGGAGCAATGGGTCATTGCCAATCTATACCTTCAAATTTCCACAATGTGATTGATTATGATGGCAATGGTCATAGAGGTTAGATTCTTGCATAGTAACTCCTGAGGCTCCCAGGAATCACATCATGTTTCTGTAACAGTCCTGAACATTACAGTCTTGAAATTTAGGATGCACTCTTCCATTCTCAGAAATAGCAGCTTAAGTTCCCAGGGAGGTTCTTTGGGAATGAGAACTTATTTCATAACATAACCTCCAAATGATTTTTGCCTTTAAGCAGCTTGCAAGGTAATTCTGTCAGTCTCATAGCAGGCAAATGAATGACCTGATTTTCATTCATGAAAACTTCAATGATTTAATGATTTAGCTTCTGTTCCGGTCATTGTGTAAAAATAAAGTGTAAAGTACATGAGGGCCATGCCATGCAAGTATTTCAGTTACGAGACTTGCAAAGGTTTATCATGGTGGAAACATCTGATTGGTGTCAAGGAATTTAAATAGAGGGAGATGATCATGTAATTCAAATGGAATATATTTTAGTTTATGGTTTATGGATTGGGTTTTGAGCAGAAATATGACAAAAACATTCAATAAGATTAGGTTCAAAAAATCCTCAACATCTTGTCCGCCAATTCAAAAATTGATGTTGGCACATAAATCACGAAGAGTTATGTACCATCAACAGAATCACCTAAAATCACCAACTTCACCAAAGTAAGTATCATCAAAATTGTCACCACAATTATCTCAAAAATCTGTCACCAAAATTTTCACCAAAATTGTTGATATGGTTGTCCAAAGGGAAAGCACATGTTCATTCTGCAAAAGACTGTTCCTGCCAACACCACATAAGACGCTACTATTTGCACATGTCTCATTCCTCCAGGCTACCCATTCCCCATAGATATATTAATGCATGACACACAACTCTACCTCATACCATAATGCTTTAGCACATTAATATAAACTATCAAAAATACCGCATGATTCAAGTCAAACCTATCTGGCATGGAGATTGAGGATATTCATGGTGGCATGATCACTGCCTGACCCAATTCAAGACCCGTACATCTGTTCACCCACCAGCACAGCACAGACAAACACGAACATTCAGTCTTCTTGTGACACTCATTGAAATTATACAAAATCAATGTGTGAAATGAAATCAACACAGGTTGGTAAACAATTGCATCTGGCCTGGTCTGGCCTGTAGGCACCAAGACCCCAGACCAGTTTGCTAGTCTCTGACAGCATTAGAGCAAAGGTAATGCTCTTCAGATGTCTTGTAAATTGCTGCAGACCTTGAATAATGCACAGCCACCAATCTAGGTTGATCTGCTATGTATAATTTCATTGCCTTCACAACTCAACCACAAACCCTTTGTTTGCAGATTCTAGGGGAAAATTGATTGGTGTCCAAAAACCATAAGAAATGAGTCACACCAGGTCAACAGGATCTGCGTGCCAATTCCTCATGGCTAACACAAAAACCCTAATTCCTAACCTTTCTTGTCTGGTAAATGGATCTTCATGTTCTACAACTGACGTTTTCTTCTGTGTGATCAAGGCGCTGAGTGAGTCATGCTGCAATCTTAGGAGTCTCTGGAGGAGCATTCATACAGTGGTAAATTTTCCCAGTGACAAGATCATACCTCCTTCCAACTGATCTTTACACCAATATCTCATCCGGCACCTCACAGCAATATTACTGTCAATCAGCAGATGCAAGACAAGACACATGGAAATGAAATGCAGCATAGTAACAACTAACTATCTGTGTGCTGACATTTCAACAATCCAGAACTGAGCTACAAAGTCTAAAATGCTCTAGGTCTAGAAGTGGCATGTGCAGTCAGCAATCCCACAAAAGTAACCATGTCTAGCCTTCCTGTGCATTTGTCAAATAGTTCCAGAGCCTGCTGCCCTTGCTGACAATCCACATGTCCCAATATCATGGCAGCCCAAGTCACCACTTTTCTGGATGGCATTTTGTTGAACATTCTCCAAGCATCCTGCACGCTCCTGCATTTTGCATACATTTCAAGGTCCAAGCTCTTCCTCAGGCCTCTTTACCAGGTATCCTACAGTTACTGTCCTATCCACTTCCTTGCCATTCACCAAGAAGCTGCAAGGGGGCTTATAAAAAACATGTCAGAACCACTCTGATGAGTTGTAGGACACAGAGGACAGACATAAAAGGAAGCCCTTTCTTTTCTCAAGGCTTCAATCCTGACATGACAATCACCAACCCAAGCAATTAAGTTATTATCACATTGTGGATTGCAGATTTGGTTTGTTTACAAGAATATAGTGCAGTTTTTGTTTCCTCCTCAGCAAAGGAGGAAAAAATTGGCTGGACAACCTGACTTTAAAATCTACACAGGGAGGCCTACATAGAGAGTAGTGAAATACACAAAACACCAAGATATATGAAGGCTGTAAAAGGGAAGACAATCAAAAGTACTTGTAAATGCCTGCAAGTTGCTGCCTTTACAGGAGTCACCAGCCATTGCTGACTGCAGTGCCAAACAGTAAAGCAAATTTTTACAAGGCTGTCGGCAAAATGTCAGGGTTGATTGGATACTTTACACATTGAGCAGGTTGCATGAGCTAAAGTACTTCAATTGCACACAGAAAATGACTGCCTCTTAACATATATTCAGAACGTATGTATTTTTTCTGAAACCCTGACACATAACTCAATTGAACACTCTTGTACTTGAACCCTACCCTCCTGAACTGTAAATGACCTGCAGAAGCCAGTGGAAAACAACCAGGTCCCAGATAGAATGTCATAGGATATTTCTTGGTACCATACCTTAAGTTGGATTTGGCATTTACCTTAAAAGATATCTACACACTGACCAAGAATGCTCGGTCATTGACTGAAAGGTCTACTGTGAAAACAATTTCCACACCTTGTGGTCTGCAAAGTAAACTAAGGATAGCATAATATCTCTTCATCCAACAGTGGAGAATTGAGACAAAATATACATGGACATTTACAAAAGGTATTGTAAAACATACTTAAAATCCTTGCAGATGTTGTTGTAACAGCAACTTACCATCTTAGAAGGTATCCACTCAAACTGCTTATCAAGAGCCATGGAACCATCTATGCATTTGGTGCAGTATGTGCAAGGTATCCTTTCTTACAAAAACCGACAAATTAATCCTACAACAGTACTCAGAGAAGAGAATTTGAAACCCCTGGAGTTGTGGGAAGAGACCATGTTCCAGAAGATCAATTCATATTTTGTAAGCTTCCACATATTTCCTCGTATACTTTTGTAAGCTTTTGATTCCATGCAAAAATGTTCAATTGCACTGTGCCTGGTGCCATTGCCACCATCTCTGCTGCCACCCATGGTGGGTTTCATCAGTCCCCAAGCCAAAGTGATTCTTGTGCCTTTTTACGTTTGAAATACAGGTACCTTCATTTGTCTATAACTGAATATCTGGATCAAGCTGATCAGCCATGTATTCTCCACATCATGGGTATAGATGGCATCATAAGAACAGAGGATGCAGCACTAACCTTTTCCATCAACATAAATTGCAATTACCTACCTTCTCCAGCCTACTACAATTATCCCACCAGTGCAAAGGGTCTCAAAATAATTTCTGCCAAGTTTAGACCAAGGCAGGATAGCAACCGAGAGAGGGCTACAAGATTGACACCAACAAGAGCTACGGCTCCATTGACATGTGAACTTTGACAGGTTTGATGTTCAATTACCTTATCTGATCCGTGATCCCACCATTGTGCGGGATCCAAAAATCCCGCCACAGTTTCTTTTCTAATCTGCAGGAACTACAGAAGAACTTCCTTTCAAATCATATAGATTGATCACATAGAAGCCACGATGAGGTATCGTGCCTTGCATAGAATGTGTCCAATCTTTCGATTTACGTCCCAAGAAATCAGGTCGACAATTTTCGGTAAACAAACCGGGCAATAGGCAGACACAAAGGTGCACTCTGGGAAGAAGTGGGGGCGTATTGCAAAAGCTGGTGTCGATGGGTAAAGTGGAATTGCGGGTGCACAGTGACACACAGCAGCAATCTCCTCCTGATTGACCTCCCTCTTCTCCATGTGATGGTGGAGCAAGTGTGCTGCTTTTGTCGTCTAGACAAGCGTTAGATCTTGCACATGGCAATTGAACTTTTTGCACTGATAATGATGATGAAGACATTGCTGCAACCACTTACGCATTTCTTGGCTGGACAATTCCAGATTGAACGTCATCACTCCGCTTGCCATGGCCCTCACACTCTCCAGAGAACTCCGGCACCGTAAGACGATCGCTCGCCTACGGAATTCCAAAAAGGCCATGAAAGGAGTGGGCTTGGGCTTGAGGTTTAGAGTAGAATATTCTCTGTGCTGGGTCCCAAGACAGGGGATATAGGCTTGGGCTGGGGGCAAACCCCATAAGATTCCCTTGGACATGGGGCTAGACATCTTACAAATTATGTTAATGTCATGTCCTACACCCTGCACGGTTTTGTCCCGGGCCTTTGGTAACCTGGGGTCAATGGGAACAAGTTTTGGGAATGAACATATAATTTTATTTCATATTTATACATGTATAAAATAATACGTCCACAACGGTCATCCATTAAGGCATGGTAACATTGTGAAATTTGATTATGGCTTGTGACCAACTAAGCGAATATGGCCACAAGTTTTCCCAATTTAGGCCAATATGCATATACAAAACTAATTTTATCTAGTTGGGATAAATCCTTTTGGCTTCTAGTTTGACACTAAGTCGATATACATGTAGGTTTTGTAAGAACGTCTCCATTTTATCTTAAAGGCTATTGTCATGTTGCAACTACATCACACATCTAGTTGGCAAGTTGGCCTAAAATTAAAGTCATGTACCAATATGGCAATGCAAGTATTACAAAAACTCACCAACATCTATTTTACTCCCTCTCCACACCTTAGATGAAAATAAAATGCTAGCCCCACATGTGGGTATTACATTTGAAATACCTTACAAACTTGAGGCTTCAATGCGGGTATTGCCATATCAATAGAAAATTCAATACATATTGTTAAATGACATAATGTCTTTATCAAGTGAGATGAAACACAAAACTCATTTTGAAATAACCATATTTGCCCAAAGCATCAAACCCTAAAGTCATGTTCACTTTTTTATTCTTCTTCTTCATATGGATAGATATTTCTCGTATTGAAATATGATGTTTGCCCCAAAACCTAAGCCAATATTCCTTGTCATGGGACCCTAGCACAAAAAAATTCTATTTTAAAACCCGAGCCCAAGGCCATGAAATGAATGGCCTCTTTGGCACATAATGGCTTGGGGTCATGGGGTTGGGACAAAATGTTTTCAAGGTACTTCTTGGGTTGGATGTGGCAATCTCCCCCCCAATAGGATAAGAGGGTGTATGGAACATGTGTGCCGAGACTCTAGGCCGAAAAACTTTCTTGGTGGTTTTTGGCATATGGCTTAAGTTTATAATTTTTTTGGCATTTTGACTTAGGATTGGCATTGTTTTTAGCATTTTGACCTACGGTTGAAATGTTATTTAACAATTTGGCCTAAAGTTGAAGTCATGTATGAATATGGTTTTTTTGGTATTTCATAGATAAGATGATTTGAGGTAGGGTAGTTGAGACTTAACACAACTTGACTTTAAACTATGTGGGGGGCCAAAACAAGGTGGCCTAGGAGCTAGAGAAATCATGCCATGGTGCCTATAAAGACAAAATGACCTTGGGTTAAATGGGGTTGGGACAATTGCAAAAAGGCCATGGAAGTTGTTTGGTAAATTAAAATTTGGAACCTTGGTTTGGTTTAGGGTAAAAATTAAAAAGATTGCATGTTGTGGAAACCATGACATGGAATCTTGGGTTGGGCATGTGGCCAAAGCTTAAAATATTCTATTGCCATAGGTATGGGCAACCTATGGTTCGTTGTGTGCTAGGTTAGAATTTTATATATGGCCAAAAACAAAGACCTTAAGCTACATGGGGGGATAGGACAAAGTGTCCCAAGGTGCAAGACATGGTGGCATGGGGCCCTAAACAGAATGATCTTAGGCCATCTAGGGTTCCAAGGTGTAGTAGCTTAATTACAATTCCATATATGGAGCCTAAAGCAAAGACCTTAAGTTATCCAAAGGTCGAAGCCTAAAAGATTTTTTTGCCATAGGTTTGGGAAACTCTATGGTTCACCTTGTGTTGAAATTCTATACATGACTTAACACAAAAACTTTAAGTTGCATGGGAGCTAGGACAATGTGGTTTGGGGTGATTGACATTGTGGCATGGGGCCTTGAACAAAATGACCTTAGGCTACCTAGGGTTCCAAAGTGTACATAGTAGTTCGATTATAATTCCATAAGTGGGGTCGAAGGCAAAGACCTTAAGTTATCTAGGGGCCAAAGCTTAAAAGATAATATTGCCATAGGTCTAAACCACTTATGGTCTAGCTTGTGATGAATTGGAATTCTATAAATGGCCTCAGATAAAAACCTTAAGCAATATGGGGTCAAGGTGGCTTGGGGTGCAAAACATGGTGGCGTGAGGCCTTGAACAAAATGACCCTAGGCTATTTAAAGTTCCAAGATATAAAAACTCAGTTATAATTTTGTATATGAGGCCCAAGACAAAAACCTTAGGCTACCTAGGGGCCCAAACGAGTCGCCCACAATTTAAGAAGTGGTGGCATGGCACCCATGACATAATGGCCTCATGCCATGACAAGGTTAGGGTACTTGGGGGCTTGGATGTGATAATCCCCCCCTTCCCAATACAATAGAAGGACATATGGATCATGTGCGCCAATATTCCAAGCCAAAAAACTTTCTTGTTGCATACCCCAAGTTAAAACCAATGTTATCATGGCTTTATGGATGACCATTGTGGGTGTATTATGTCATACATGTAGAAGTACAAAGTAAAATTAGATGCCCATTCCCAATACTCATTATCATTGACCTTAGGCTACCAAGGGCCCAAGACAAAACCATGCAGGGCGTAGGACATGACATTAACAAGGTTTGCAAGATGTCCAAGGCCGTTGTCCAAGGGAATCTTATGGGGTTTGCCCCCAAGCCCAAGCCAATATTCCCTGTCATGGGACCCTAGGACAAAGAATATTCTATTTAAAAACCCAAGCCCAAGGCCATTCATTTCATGGCCTCTTTGGTACTTAGTGGCTTGGGGTATGGGGTTGGGACAAAATGTTTTCAAGGTACCTATGGGGTTGGATGTGGCAATATACCCCCCTCCCCCCTCCCCCCAATAGGAAAAGAGGGGGTATGGAACATGTGTGCCAAGACTCTAGGCTGAAAAACTTTCTTGTTGCATGCCCCAAGCCATAATCAAATTTCATAAATGTTACCATGCCTTAATGGATGACCATTGTGAATGTATTATTTTCTACATGTATAAATATGAAATGAAATTATACATTCATTCATCAGCTAAAAGAACATGCATTTGAGAAAAATCCTTTTCACATTACAAAATTTCATGGTCATGTCACAATCTGAAACATTACTTATTTGAGCTCAAAGAGCATGCATTTGAGAAAAACCCTTTTCACATTACAATTTTATGGACGTGTCACAATCTTAAACATTACCCTATTTGAGCTCCGTGCTGAGCTCAAAGAGCATGCATTTTCAAAAAACCCTTTTCACATTATAATTTTATGGACGTGTCACAATCTTAAACATTACCTATTTGAGCTCCGTGCTGCTGCACACTACCAGTGATGATCAACTCTTTTTTTCCCCCTTATGTTTTCATATGGTTTTTAATAATTCATCATCATTACTTATGTCAATGTCAAATTTAATTTAAATTTAATATACATTTTGTGGACATGAAAAGACACATGTTAATTTTTTAAATATATATCTATGTTGATGGATAGAGAAAAAGAATGATATAATTATAAAATGAAGATAGTTATTAGGAAAGGTGGGAGATAGTTATTAAGAAAGTTAATAAGAAAAGGTAGTTATTAAGAAAGAAATGAAGTAGTTAGGCTTGAAAATGAGGTAACTATTTTTGAAATTGTTTTTAGAATGATTCATGGACAACTGTATGAAGGATTGCAAAAAAATATCCCATATATTTTATGAACGGGTCACAATCTGAAACATTTCCTATTTTCCTTTGTAAACTACCTATAGCTCATTGATGTATTATAGACATAACATGGACATATTTGCCATGCTCAAAACCAATAAAATGATTGTCACATAGCCTAACTTTGAGCCTTGACATATGGAAAAACCTTTTAAAAATTTTCTAGTGTATTTGGAGGTACACTTACGTAGTGTAAAACCCACATGGCATTTTAAAACATGAAACACATTAAGGTGTGGGCATTTCATTTTTGTTTGTTGTCATTTTTTCTTGTGATACCCACTAGCTATCACATGAAATCTTTTATAAATAAAAAAGCTTTGTTGAGTTTTACATTGTGTAAAGCTCACATCCCATGAGATTTACCTTACATGTAATCAATTGCTTTACAATTCCAATTTAGAGTCTCGACATATATTAGGCTATGTTCATGTGCTTGGTAGATAAAGGTCAATTTTGTTTCATGTGCTTGGTACGTGAATCACACGAGTTTCCAATTTGCTAGAAGGTATTTCCATACATGGCAAAGTAACACCGCTTAAATTTTGCCAATGCTTGGCATTGGATAAACACCCATTTGGTCCATATGTAAGTTACAAAGTACAAGGTGTAACATAAAATATTAAAGATTTTATTAGTGTTGGTAGGTTCATCGATTTTAGTACCTCCATGATTAGGTTCTATGGTGTCCAAATGGTGTTCAAACTGAAGGTTTTAAGTTTTCTTCAAATTGTCATTAGAACTTAAATAAATAAATTTTCATTATTTAAAAAAACTTGACCTTACATTTTTAAACAAGTTATTGTATTCGATTGGTTGTACATAATTAATATTACATAATATTTATGTTGAATTATGTGCACTAGTTGAACAAACTCATATTACACAATTTGTTTTTAAATTAGTTAAGATACAATTGAACCTTGTCTTACCCTAAACCGGCTTTACATTCTTTGTGAAAATGAATAGAACTTGAGGTTTTAGAAATTCAAAGAATCAGTTTCAAGATTGAACCAAAGGTTCCATCAAAAACTAAAAGAAGTTAGCCAAAGGTTCCTTTTGAAATTAAAAACTGAACAACACTGATTTTTACCATGGTACTAGTAAGTGTTAGTTTACCCAAGGCTAACTTGTACCTTGTGCTTTGAATCCAATTTTGTTTTTGGGGTCAATTTTGTAATGTAACCAAAGTGACAATTATCCATAAGAAGATTTAGGCAAATTTGGCTCCAAGCTAAATACGAAAATAAAATTCAAAAACATATTTTTATATTTTTGGTTACCTACTTGAACCACGTCTAGAAATTTGATCATCTTTATTAAAAAAAATTGATCAAAAATTGATTACAATTTTTTTCAAAAATGACTTGATTTTAGCACTTCTAATTCCAATTATGATGATTCATCAAAACTGATTTAAGTAAAGCAACTTTGGGTTTTATAAATCGTTTTGTTGGATGACAATTCCAAACTAGAATTTGTTTAATCAACTCCCAAGCAAAGAGGAATAAAAAAATACCTTTTCGCATGTCTTTTTTAGAGTCTTTGTTTTCAACACCATAGTCACAAGTAAGTTATCAGTAGCTTACACACCAATTTGCATCCTATATTTAAATTCAATTTAAATTCAATTTGAATTCAATAAAATTCAATTCAAGTTGCATGCAATGTCATTTAAATGAAACTTAATTTTCATAAAATCTATTCATTTTTTCCATGAGTTGTTGGTCGCTGGTAATGTGAAGCAATGCAGAGCCCAAGTTTTTTAATTGCCATTTTTGGCTATATATAGCCAGGAAAGAAAAAAAAGAAGAAAAAAGGCTATGCAGCTTCATGGGTATATGGGCGTTAGATGGGCTGTATGATCGACCGAGTGGATGAATGCAATTTTCTGTCTCTCAAATTCGACTTCTTTCGTTCGTTCGAAGTCTTTCATTTTGCTTCTTCCCCACGGCAGAGTCCTTCGTCCTTTCTGGTTGCGTCGACTTGGTTCAATCGGTTGCTGCGTGTCTCATAGGGGATCGAGGCCGAGAATTATGGGCTTGAAAGTGGCGGAGCTTTTCTTCTCGTTTGTGGAATTCGGGGCCGGAAATTTGGATTGAAATAAAATCCGCGGAGATTTCCTTCTCGTTGTTTGTTTGGAATTGGTGGTGTGGTGAGCAACACTTGTGTGGGGGTAAGGAGTTAGTTGTAGGTAATGGACGAAACCGGATGGGTGGAGGTGACTCGCGAGGGCGGGAAGAAGCAAGGACAATTGCAGGATCTCTCACCAGACCAGCAGTAGAGCAACGCTCTAATGGTTCCGAAGTTTGATTCCAGTGATCCTTGTACTAATAGTACCATGAGAAAATATTCCTGCTCGATGAGTGCAGGCTCTGATTCCAGTGAGCCAGTACAGAGATGCCACAGAATAGAGCAGCTGCTGAAGAAATGCCCAGGAAGGTTGGTTTCTCCTCCTCTTTTCTTGCATGATTTCGCATCTATAGACTGGGCACAACATGTTGTGTGGTTAGGGGGAATTTTCGACCGGATTCCGGTTCAGATGTTCTTGATACTCAGACTTTGTCAAGGTAGGAGAGGTTCTAGGGTTTTCCTTTTTCTCCTCTGCGTCCTCTCGAATTGGACGGCCGTGGGGATGGCTTCTTGTGTGGATCTTTATGTCTATTTCCATTTTGGTCAGTTCACCGTTGAAGAGTAATGGTTGCATTATGTAAGGTTAGCTTCTGAGATTGGAAATGAGATTGGCATCATGCTGATGTTAGGGTTCGTGGTTGATGTTGTCAATCAGACCTGTTGAAATTGTGGAGTCGAAGTCAGAGTACACTGAGAGAGATATTGCAACCAGGAGCATGATATGGGGGGGCAAGGACAGTGATGAGCTTGTGGCTGTTCCAAGGGAATCCATGGACTCTGACTGGCTAAGGAATATGATGCCAAGGCCATTTGGAGACTCTGAATGGCAGAGAGAGTCTCAGCACAGAGAAGAAAGTAATGATTCTTTAACAAGGTCAACTATCCCCTCTCCCTTTGGTGGGCGGCAGGGTGGCCATCCAGGCGGTGTACTTGGTGCATTTGAGGATTTGGTGACAGAGAGTGAGCATCTGGCTCAATCATTTCTGGAAGTATTTGGCTTGGATAGTAATGAGAGGAACTTCTCTGGCAATTTGTTTGGTGACTTGTTTCAAGGTCATCAAGGGAGGGATCAGCAAAAGCCAGGGGCTATCCCTGAAGCTTTTCCTTACAAGCCACCTCCTGCACAGTCAACTTCCCCAAAGGCAAATGTTTTTAATAGCCCCACAGACTTTCAGGAGGTTTAAGCTCTTCATATTCAGTGCTCATGCATGATCTGAGTTTGCATGGTTTGCCAAGGATTGATGAGCTGTGAGATACATATTATGGTCCCCTGGAAAGTGTTTTGTAGATTACCAACTGTGCTTAGTTAAGAGAGATATTTTTGAATTTTTCATTAGTTTGTCTCAGTTAAATAGAGAGCCTTTCCTGGTTCAATGGATGTTTTTCCAAGGACATCTCAGGTTCAGGTTTAAGAGTTTAAGACATTTAGGGCTTTAGTGCATTCTGGGCTTAGATGGAATTCCATGCCAAACTGGAGCATATGAGGCATTGGATGCAGGCACTGGTAAAATCCAAGTCTACTTGCAATTGTAAATATTCAGTGTACTCCCTCATGATTTGGGAGTTGGCTTGGTGAGGTGGATCTGCAGCAGTATGTCAGCTAGTGCAATGCAAGAAAATCAGCATCTTCAACAGAAGGTGGCTCTTATGTTTGCACAAACAAATCAAACTCATAATGATGTAATGGCAACATTCATTAACCATCTTTTCTGGTGTTGTGGCTGGCCAAGGGTATTTAGAAATCATGTTTTGTTGAGAATAAACTAGCACGATCATTTCATGACTGACCATATTCAAGGGCTGCAATCTATATTGATGCTTGTAGTTTGCGCCAATGTTGAGCAGGTATATGGGTACACGAAGGGTATATAGAGGTGTATAACAGGGTATATATCGAAGTATGTGATGATGGAACTGCAGCCAATGACTGAAAAAGGCACAAGAAGACCTAAATGAGTGGGTCTTTGGTCACTCACACACAGCAATGAAGATACCAAGATCTCACTTTGAAGTAAAAGTTGAGCCCACTTTCTTGGAGAAGGAAATTGAAGAAGTTGAACCCATTTCCTGGAGGGCAGCATCAATTTTAGGTAAAGGTCTGACCCACTTGCTTGGAGAAGGAATTTGGAGAGGTTGCTCAATAGATGAAAACCTGTCAAAGTTGATCTCATTTCCAGAGAAGGCATCCGCCTTGAACACCAAAATGGAAATCGATGGAAAACTAACTTCAAGTATTTTAAGCACACAAAAGAAATGGCACCTGCACCAGTTAGTGATCAGTTGTTACCTTTGGCACTCCAAAACCAGGAAGCAAATTGAGTATACATACCTCATAGATTCTCATATTGCTCTCAACTTCATGAGGTAGAATTTGGGAAATTTTCCCATTCCCTAAAGTTGGGCCATGAAGTGCATTGAGGCAGTTTGGACTCTCATCTGAACACCCATCAGAAATTTTAGAATCTCACTCCAGCACAAAAAGGGAGATCCACTTTTATTCTCTCCTACAGACACCTGACAGATGAAAAGCTGATTGACAAGGATATAAGACAGTTCAAGATCTCCTTCCCCATCCATTACTAGTAACTGCAAATTAATAGTTCTATGAACCTTAACCCCAAATCAGAAACAGCATGCAGAAAGGCTTTCAAAAATTTGTCCAATACTCGGCTACTCAAAAAGAGTTTCTATCACTACAGGCAGTTCTGTGCTGCAAAAATCTCAGCAGACAGATTCAGTTCTCTTGACAGATCTTCACAAAAAATCTCCTGACCAAACTCACTGAAACCAACATCCAATCCCCCTGTTCAGCAAACATTGGAATAGAACCAAGAAACAATCCAATGTGACTACTCAGTTTCAATGTCATTGTACCCATTTTCAGAAATTTTAGATTCCTCCTCAGCCACTTCCTTCTCGGTCTTCCTTCCCTTCTTGGATTTGTAGTAAACCGACATAAATGTCCCCACTGCTTTATATTTGTCACGGCACCGTTGGTATAGAGATGCATCAAACATGCGCCAGAAATCACGCTCATTGAGCTCTGTGACTGCATATTGGGGCTGGTAGCAATGGTGCTCGATCATCCATGCCTCCATCTTCTTCACTGCAGTTGGGCCATCCCACACCTCTCCTTTAAAGACACATCTTGGTGTATAATACACACCCACGTCGGTCCACATCTGGGCATAAGGTGTATCACCAGGTCGTCTTGCATATTCAAATCCAGGCTCCGGGGAAATCATGGCCTTCATTGGTGTCTTGAAAAGTCGATGGGGGCACAGCCAGACTGGATACACCTGCATTCACAAAAGTCACAGACTAAGTTGAACCAATTGGCACTTTGACATTCAAATTTCTTCAATATGCTTTGGTGTCCGTTCCTTTCTCACTACTTAAGAACTTTGTGTCTGACCATGCCTTTATTCCAACTCTCTGAACCTATGTCATACCCAGAGAATCTGACTTGGTTACCAACAGTTCATTATCAGTACCAGGTCCAACCATGTACCAAAATTCAAAACATGAACCTCCATATCTCTGAATTGGTAGTTTAGGCCACCCTGATTAATTTAATTCACCTACCAAGTATGGCTAGATTTAGAATTAGAGCAAGATCCTTCTTCATTACTATCTCACTATTACAAAGTTGAGGCCACAAGTGAAATGTGAAGTGTCTCATCTTGTTGTAATATGATGGTAAGAGTTCCTCCAGACTATTAGAGCAGTAATCCACAGCCATACCTCAAATTCACGGTCTGAGAACTCAAGCGCATCTCCAACCCTGTAGGATGGTACAAGCATATCCTGGATGACATGACGCTCATGATAATAGTTTCGGATTGCATCACCCTGCACCAAGAGTTTCTCCAGCACATGAAATTCTGGTTGTTTGAAATCAACAGGTTGTCTCTCAGGCCTATGTTAACAACAGGTTGTTTTAAATCAACAGGTTACCTCTATGTGGTGGCCATGATCCATGAATTGAACAGGCCACTGAGAAATTACATGGTTATTGCCAATGACTATACAAAAGCATTTGACCAGCATATTATAGCAAAGCATCATATGTTTATGCATAATATCAACACCTGTTAGCATTGTCAAACTGACAAACAAAGGGAACAGCTGAATGTTTAAATGTTCAATATCATTATAGAAACATACCTGTGTGGCTTTAAGGAAAGAAACCTTGGGTGGCATCATCCATCCAAATAACCAACGGAACCATAGCTGATCAGCAAATGGGAGAATAAGTTTGCCTTCCCAATAGATGCAGCGTGTATGGCGATGGTAGTATTCTCGGGTAGGAATGTACTCTACAAACTTGCCTCTTTTGAGGGCAGTTTGTGCATGTTGGTAAAACCAGGGCTTGAACCACCAACCCACCTGCAAGGATTCCATACAATGTGATCGGGTCCTAACAATGATACATGTACACATTGTGCTGCTTATATTCAGCAATATCATGTTCACCCAAAAATCATCTAGCAACTCTGAAGATCAACCACAGGTATGAGGCAAAGCAAAAAAGTAGCATGGTTTCTCCTCACTAAACTTTATCCAATAATGAACCACAAAGTTCCAATTCCACTAACATCACTGTTACAAGTTGTTGCCAAAAAGCCTGACCTCATTGATCTTATTCCCCTTTGCCTTTGCCTCCTCTTTCGATGCATACTGGCCTGTCATCACAACCCCTTCTGTTTCACTGTAGACCATACCTTCAACAAACTCTGGAACCTTCTCTGGATTGTCCTGGTCTCCATCTCTTGGAATGTAGGCATCATTGTAGCCCTGTGCAATCTCCTGCAAATTACCTACCAAAGGTGTGTATGTCAACTTCATGTAAGGCTTCACCGGAATCAACTTGATCTCAGCTGCGACGAGAAGGCCCAAAGTGCCTTGAGACCAAGGTATGGCATAGAAAAGGTCTGAGTATTCATTGTCGGAGGTTGCCCGCACTAGGCGCCCATCAGCGAGAACAAGCTCATAGGCAACAACAGTGTCTGCGAAGAGGCCATAGATGTGGGAGCTTCCTTCGATACCATACCCATTGATGAGACCACCAACAGTCAAGTCATCAAGCTCAGCAACAACCGCAAGGGCCAAGCCCAAGGGTACAGTCATTCTCGTGATCTGACCCATGTTCACGAGCGGCTCACATCGTGCAATCATGAGCTCCGCATCGATCTCCAAAACCTGTCCACCCATCACCCAACAAAATAAGCTCACTAGTAGACCATTCAGCCAAGAAGACAAAAACTGCATCATGCAAAAGTGGATACAGTAAAATGCTACACTCACAACACCCACAAACCACCACAGCTACCCAAAGATTGCCTAAGAAATCCCCACTTCCCACATTCTACACAACATGATACTATGGCCATGCACATCACATTCATCTACCAGTTGACGCTTTGAAGATAAAAAGAACTGCAAATGGGTTCCTTCAGTTTTGGACTCATCCGGTTAGAGCAACAACACACATTACGAGCACCAAGCATGTATGTAACAGAGCAAACAGGCATGATGGGTATGGAAATAAGAAAACAGAGAGAGAAAAAAACCCTTTCTACGGGAAGGAACAACAGACAAACAGATGGTTGTAAGCAAAAAGAGAGAGGAAGAGGAGGAAGAGGAAAGTAAAGAACCTGACGGAAAGGTGCCAGATCGACTTCGAAATGGCGAGCTCGCTTGTAATCCACATTGCGCATCCCGACGGCAATCCAAGGCTTCCTAGCTGTGCAGACGAGGCCATCGCGAGCGGGATCTCTGGACTTGAGGCGCTTGATGAGCTTCTCCACATTCTCGTCATGCTCCTTCTGTCGCTGTTTCTCGGACTTGGAGGCGGACCAAATGTCCCCCAAGTATGCCCACAAGTCGAACGCCCTGGACACCGGCAGCACCACAAAGATGACCAGAATCCATCGGAACTGCACTGCCCAGTCCACCCACGTTTTGGGCTTCTTCTCTCGCAACGGCTTCTCCAAGTCCGACATCTCTTCTCGCTTGCTCGCCCACCGGCCGCTACGATGGATTCCGTGCGTGAAATGGGAGAAGAAGCTTAGACCACCACAACAGAGACAGAAGCACCTCTGAAGCGGAACACAAACCAAAACAAACTCCACACGTGCCTACATCCCCCGTCATTAACACCCCCCTGAACTCAAAATCCACAAACAACCCCAAATTAAAAAGTTTTAAAAAAAACCACAAACATTTTTTCAAAAAAAAACTACTCAAAACCCACAAACAACCCCAATTTTAAAAAGTTCTAAAAAAACCACAAACATTTTTTCAGAAAAAAAGTACTCAAAACCCACAAACAACCCCCAAAAAAAGTACTCCAAAGGTCACAAACAACCCCCCCGCCCCCAAAACAAAAGAGAAACATCTACAAACAACACAAAAAACCCAACCAAGAACCCAGAGAAAAATCTTAGGTATTAGAAAATTAGAAGAAAAGGGGATCCACAAGAGGAAGAGAAAGAAAGAAAAAGGAGCTACAGAAAAAGAAAAAACAAAGATTCGCTTTTCTTGGCGCCCAAGCAGTACAACGATGGAGATCGAGGAAGGAACATGTAGAGAAACAAAAGAAAAGAAAAGAAAGAGAGAAAGGGGAGGTCAATAGGTAGGGTGTTCTTAGGAAGGGCTATTAGTCCGGGCCAAAATAAGTGGCAGCCGATTTTAGGAATAGAATTTCCATGCAACCAATGAGAAGTCGCATCATGGAGTGAAGGGGCGCCCCTTTTTGCTTGTGGGTGAGGTTTGGGGGGGGGGGGGGGGTTTTTTTTT
>Ga0209611_10000113_pt1 | contig 92327 bp, 69 predicted proteins | sample S1TSphgellanicum_3_FD_187693 | JGI IMG/M metagenome (GOLD analysis project Ga0209611, IMG submission 187693) | Host-associated microbial communities from peat moss isolated from Minnesota, USA - S1T2_Fc - Sphagnum magellanicum MG (SPAdes) (version 2) | ecosystem: Host-associated > Plants > Peat... | reverse complement strand
ATGGAAATTGTAATGAAAGCTATCCAAATGAAAGGATGAAATAATCCATTAGTCGTAAGTTAGTCATAGAGTAGTTGCAAGCGGCTTCAAATGCAAACAGTAGTTGTAGATATAACCAACAGTAGTTATAAATGTCAAATAGTCGCAACTAGTCGCAAATTCGTTGGTTGCAAAATCACAGATTTCTATTAGTGGGAACCACCCAAGTCGGAGCCGGCCTTAAGATTTTTTTTAGGATTGGCCTCCTATTATCGCAAGTTCATCAAGAACTTTGCGAAGATAACCGCACCTTTGACAAACCTCTTGAAGAAGTCCGCCGTCACTTACGAATGGGAAGGAGCATGTGATGAAGCCTTTGAGACCTTGAAAGGTATTTTGGTGAAGGCACCGGTGTTGAAATTGCCCAACTTTGACAAAGACTTTGAGATCCATTCTGATGCTTCCGACTTTGCAATTGGAGGAGTCCTAGTGTAAGAAGGAAGACCGGTGGCATTCGAGAGTAAGAAGTTGAGTGAAACGGAGCGAAGGTGGTCAACGCATAAAAAGGAAATGTGGGCGGTCATACATTGTTTCAAAACTTGGGGCCATTACATAGGCTCCAAGGACGTGGTAGTGTGGACCGATAATGTGACTTTGAAGTACTTTGCCACCCAACCCAAGTTGTCATCCAAACAAGTAAGGTGGCAAGACACATTGGCATTGTTTAATGTGGACATGTGACACAAGCCCAGGAAGGAGAACATAGTGCCCGATGCGTTGAGTCGGAAACACCAACTTAAAGTCGTGTATGTGGGAGAGACGGAACTTCAAAAGGAAGTTTGACTAGCAAGCCGCCAAGATGCATTTGCCAAAAAAATAAGGCAAAACATTCAAAATGGAGCCAAGTCCCACTTCCATTTGCAAAATGGATTATTGTGGTACAAACAAAAACGACTCTATGTGCCGAAAGGGAAGATGAGGGACACCATTTTGAAGGAGTGTCATGATGGACCGCTTGCGGGCCATGGTGGTGCAAAACGCACCACAACATTCCTAAACAAGTCCTATTATTGGCCCAGCTTGAAGGATAGTGCGGAGGAGTATGTGAAGACTTGTTTAACTTGCCAACAAAACCGAACCCTTAACAAGAAACAAGCGAGTTTGTTGCAACCTTTGCTAATTCCCGAAGGGCCGTGGGAAAGTGTGTCCATGGATTTCATGGTAAGCTTGCCCCCATCAAGGGGAGTTGATGCCATCATTGTGGTGGTGGATCGATTTAGCAAGATGGCACACTTCATTCCCACAAAGGATGAGGCCACGGCCTAAGAAACTAGCAGGTTGTTCTTCACACATGTCTTCAAGCATCATGGTCTTCCAAAGGACATAGTCTCGGATCGAGACCCAAAATTCACAAGTAAGTTTAGGCGAGGCTTGTGGAAGAGAATGGGGTCGAAATTCAAGATGAGCACTTCCTTCCCCCCCAAACCGATGGACAAATCGAGAAGGTCAACTTGGTGATCTGACAATTTTAAAGAATTATGTGGTGGCGGATTAACAAGATTGGGTGGACCATTTGGAATTGGCCGAGTTTTGTTACAACAATTCAGAACATTCCGCAACTGGGTCTACCCCATTTCAAATGGTGACAGGTAAGTCACCAATTGTGCCCATGATTTGGGCAGCACATGGACAACCCTCGAGTGATGCAAGTGAGGAAGTGCCAATGGTCACACAACTTGATGAAGAAAGACGACGCCTTTGGGAGGTGGCAAAGGACAACTTGGAAAAGGTGCACAAAAGGTACAAGGAATTTGCGGACAAGTCTCGACGAGAGGTGAAGTTTCAAGAAGGGGACGAAGTGTGGTTGAACATAAAAAATTTCCAGTTGCCAGAAGGTTTAAGTCATAAGTTCTTGGGCCCATATGCGGGCCCATTCAAAGTGTTGGAAAAGAAAATTTCTGACATTTATAAGTTAGAACTAGTGGAAAACCTTAGAGTTCATCCCACATTTCATGTGTCTCTTTTGAAGCCGGTCTCCCGTGATGCCTCAAGGCTAATTGAGAGTACAATTCAAGGCCCCCACCAGATTTGGTTCATAATGAACCAGAGTTTAAGGTGGAGGCCGTGCTCAAGTCAAGGCAATCAAGAGGAAGAGAGCGGGAATACTTAGTTAAGTGGAAAGGATACCATCCAATAGAGGCATCTTGGGTGAATGAATCTGATATGGAACATGCCCAAGAAGCCATAGAAAAGTTCCACGCTAGATCGGCAAAGAAGAGACGTAGAACGTGATGAGGACATCACCTTTCTTTTAGTGGGGGCAGAGTGTCACATAAAATGTACCACATCAAGTTGCAAGTGAAATAAAGGGCTAATAACTTCCAAAAGATTGTATCACAAGAATTTTTGCATAAAGGCAAGTAGGGTTGTCAAATGGCATTGGACAAATGGAATTATCTTGCGTAGGTTCGAATCAAAATCAGACTCCTATTTTGGGGTTAAGGGAAACTTGGCCCCAAAAAAGGAGGCATGAGCTTGCGGGGACATGCACAAGCCTTAAGTGCATCCCAAAGGGTTGGTTGGTAGTGGCGGCCAACGTGGGAAGTCATAACCCCGTTCGCATACTTTAATCGTGTAGTTTGGGATTTGGGTGTTGGCAAAACCCAAATGTCGCTTCTCATACCTTGATAAGTAAACCTTTTAGTCAAGGCTTGATTGTTGTGATCAAGGTGCAAGGTTGGGAAAGGAGTCATGTCAAGTAGCTTAGGTCAAGATTAGACTTGATTTGAGTTCCTCATGAAGGGAAGGTTGAAAGAATGGCCTCCCAAATGAGGGCTTTGTCAATTAGGCTAGTTTAATTTTTTGATGAAGCAAAAGTTAAAGGTTTTCTATGAGATACCCTTGGACTTGCCAAGAAAGTGTTGGAAACTTGGGGATGCCTAAGTTAGCTTGAAGTAAGGTCCTGCTGCAAAAGTCGGCATTTGGTGGCCAAGGATCCAAAGAAAGCGACTGCAATTGCGAAGAGAAATTTCGAATTGTCAATGAAAACATTGAACTTTTCTTCTAGTGGGGGAGAGTGTCGTAACCCCACTTTGAGGGAAGTGTGAGGTTGTCACTCACACTCCCGCAAAATGAGACTTGGGAGTCCTCTGGGACTCCCGAAAACTTAAAACATGATTGCAGGGGTCAAAACACCTCGCATCGAAGTGTTCTTTATACCGTTGGAAAGTTTTTGAAATTTAGATGTCTGAAATGGCCTTGCATGAGCCATTTGGACATCTGCAGTTGGAAGCTAGGAGTGGCACCAAGTTCCAACTATTTCCGTTCTTTAACATAGTTGGACCCTTTTTGGGTCTAACAAGGAACTTGGGGGCGCGTCATATATAGTTGGTATAACATTAAACACACCTATATTGGTATTTGTGTGCAATGAATTTATAATGCATAGGTATCATATTAACCATATATATATGAATTTTGATATTTTTTAATATGAAAATTTCTTTTTTAGTATTTCATTTTTGCAAACATCCATAGACCATGGTACCAAACTAGAATATAATATACTTATACCAATTTAACAACATTGGTTTACACAAACAAAATGAATCAAATTATTAAACAAAATGAAAATATGATAATCATAACAAATTAGTTTTGGCAAGATGTCCCAAGGTTTTGTAAAGAAAAGGGCACCAAAATCCATTCTTGTGGAGGATTGTGATAGTTTGATTATGTAGCAAAATAATGGATTTTGGTGCATTTTTTTTTACAAAACCATAAGTGCTATTATAAACTTGTTTTACATGATTTTAGTGATTATCCAACCAATATTCCTACTAGGTGCATACACATTAATAGGAACAATAGGATGCATAACCAATGTTTAATTTTTCATGTTTTTGTGTTTAAATTGCACTAATGTTATAAGTTTTAAATTTGTTTACATGACAATGTTTCTAATATATTATGAAAATATGCGGTATGATTTGGAATGAATTTAATGAGGATAGATTACTCAAAAGCACTCATTAAACATTATAAAAATTCTTATTTTTAGGGAGATTATTTAAACATAACATATTTTGAGGTAAATTCTTTAAACAAATATTTACATAATAATATATTGCAACATCTTGTTAAGTCATAATATGTGATTTTTGTCAATTTTCAAACAAAAGATTCCTAAGATACTTTAGAAATATTTAAAGATAAGTAGACAAATATTTAAAGATAAGTAGACACCTAAGTGGGTGGGGGTGGCTTTTATTAGCATGGAGACACCCTACTTCCAAATTTGGAAGAATTGAAGTTTTTTATTACATGAATCTTATTCATCATATTTTTGTGGGTTTAGTGATGAATGGCATGTTGATTGGTGAAACTTCACGAGGCTATGGTAAAAAAGACTTGTAATTCCAAATATATTACAAATTTTAAAGAGGATTACATCAAGAAGAAAAGAACAATTAAAAATGAACTAAAGTTGGATATTCTAAAATCTTTGATTTGAATTTCAATAAGTAGATTAAGGATTGTAGGGTTGTAGGCACATGGTGTAGCATGTGGAACCACCAAGAAAACCTTATGATAATTGCATCCAATGGAAATGGTTTGAACTTTTCATGTCAATTTCATGTGGCAATATTGGTTCTTATTTTGTAGTACTCATTAAAATAATTCAAATGCCAATTGAAAGTGAAAATTTCAATGGTTTTTGAATCGAAAAATAAAATAAAATAGACCTATGTCACAAAAACTTTTTAGTACCCTTCATGATGAAAGGAATGTATAATTGTAGTAATGATGATTTCTTAGAATTGGTTTAAGTATGACAACTTTAGGTTTTATAAGTTGTCATTTGGACAATTTCAAATTAGAATTTGTTTAGCCCATTCCCAAGTAAAGAGGGATGGAAAGGTGTGTTTTTAGATTTATGTTTTTCTTTTCAACATTATATTCACAATCATATTTTCAATACATCAATTTGCATCCCATTTCTCTTGAATTGAAAAAGAAGTTACATGCAATGTCATTCAATATTTTCATTTAAGTGGAACTTAATTTTCACAAAATCAATTCATTTTTTTCATCAATTGATCATCATTAGTATTACACAACATCATGGATCCCAAGTTATTGACATGTAAACTAGATCCAAATGCTCATATATAACACCATATCATTATAGGAAATATGTGGATTCATTTTATTTTGTACATATTCATGAAAAAATTATGGAAATGAACAACTATGCAACATTCAATAACTATAATGTTTTGATTGTTGAAATGCTTTTCAAATTCCATCGACCTACCATTTTCGAGTTTATAGGTCATTCTTCCCTTCATAACCTAATTTGCATTAAATATTTGGGATTGGAAAGTCCTCCTTTTGAAGGGGTTGATGATTCCGTTGCCAATATACGATATCATAACAACATATAATCATGAGCAAGGGCAAAGAAGAAATATAAAATGTTTTTAGTAAAAAAATGTAAACAATGACAAAAAGGCAAGACTACTTAGCAAAGCTCATAAAAACAACCTATTGTAGGCATTTGCATGTCCCAAATATAACGCAAAAAATAAATAAAAATGAAAAAAGTTATCTTGATTTCAAGTTGGATGTCGTGATGCCACTTGAGATTTTATCGGATAAAATTACCATCCGAAAAGGGAATCTCTCCATTTTGATTGGTTAATCTATTTTTCCTAGTTGAAAAATATCATAACATAAGGGATGGGGGACGCAATGTTTTATATGGACGTAAAGTTTAAAAATATTGAATAAAGTGCAAGTACACATCAAATTGGATGCTTTTATGTGAAATTGCCCATATGGATGCATTCCTATTGTTAGGTTTCTCATTTTGTTGTTTGGTTCAACCAAAGTTCAAGCTTTTGTTTTGATTACAAGGAACCACTTTGATTGGCCCACCACAAAAAGTATTTTGAAACTGTGGATATTCCTTCAATTGATGTTTACAAATTTGCACCAGTGTTGTGCGTGTAAAGGGTTTAGTACTTACACTAAATGTAAAAATATAAAAACAAATACACTTATATGGTTTTATGTGGCCATGTAAAATAGTGTAAGTGTAAAAAAAATTAATTTATATAATTTTAATACGTGGTTGTGTAAAAAGTATATATTTATATGATTTTTATGAAGGACCAGTCAAAGTGGCCCATCACAAAAAATAAATAAATAATAATAATAATAATAAAAAATAAATAAATAAAATCATTGGGGTGCATTCAAAACTAATATGGATGTGCAAGAAGGTATGATAAGGATATAGTTTTTTCAGAAATATATATTCTGAGTATGTGATTCATGAGGGTAAATTAGTTATAAGAAAATAAGTTGAAGTAAGGGATATACCCTGGTGGGTATATCTGGGTAAAAGATATAGGTACCCGCACAACACTGGTATATGCTGTGCATTCTTTTCAGTTAAAGTCAGGGGTTTTATTGTAGAGATGTAGAATCAGCCAGTCAGTCAGATTAGGCAAAAGAGTCTAAAATATGGTACACCTTTAAAGGTACATGTTACATGTGCCAGGCACAATCCTCCCTACCAGACCTGCCCCTTACTCCCAACCACTGAAGTTCATGCTGGAATCCTAAAACTCGCTAGCATGGGTGCAGAATTGATGAAACCATGCCAATCATAAATAAATCAAAGCACCCAAAAAAAAGGTGGGTGGGGGGAGGGGGGGAACACAATGAACAAAATGGAAGGACCCACATCCAAGAAGACAAAAGAACCACCTAAGAGGGCAAACCACAAGGGGAACATCAAGTTCCTGAACCCCCCTCCTGTCATGAAAAGCATATCAAATAAGGAAAGGAATAGGTGCAGAATTGGTACTTGAGAGAAATGTCAATTTGGCCTATTAAATGGGAGAAGATAATAGCCTCAATTTCTTGGCCGAGATATGAACACCAATCCCATGATACGGTACTACTACTGTCACAAAGCAAAAGGGCGATGTACGAAGATGATCACATTTTATGTTACTTCTTAGAGTATATCAAGATGAAAACGAACATTGGATTGGATTCAAAATGATTTCAAACTCTACATTGAATGCAACTACAATACATAGAAGCACTGATACCACACAATTTTGCACATGTTAAATTCATATAATATTAGTACAAGATTCATATGAACCAATTTGTGGTACTTTAGATCATGTCCAAACCAGTATTGGGTGAGTACATATTTATCTACTTTTGAACATAAGAGCTGGTACTAGTGTCACATCTTTTTTAACATTGCCAAGGACCAGCTGCTACTCGTGTCACATTTTTCACATTTTGGAGTATCAGCTGGTACTATTGTCAAATCTGTTGTACTGGTATCAAATCTCTTTTAAGACTTTCATTCCAGCCTAGTAGTGCTGTATTGAATCTTTTTAAAAGTTTCATACCAGCATGGTATCGGTATTAGGGTCGAAGGCTGATTATTGGCTGGTATGAGGCAGGTATATATGTACCTAGTGGTAAAAAACACTCTTGACATCTGTGTTGCCAAGGGGCTGTACTTGACTACATACACTATTGTAAAGGGAGTACATTTGGCTACCTAGAACAAGAAGCTAATGTCACTTGATATTTTGTATGACCACCCTAAATTGTAATGTTGTTTCCATACAAAAAATTTACAAAATAAACCCTAAACCACATGGCAACTTAAGACAACACTTGTCAATTTCAAGATGATGATCAGGCTGACAAAATTGAAGATCTTCAAATTGTACCAGAGGACAATCTGTCCTCCATGATCTACCTTTCATCTAATGGACTCTCTGGTCCCAAACGGACGTGAAATTGTAAACAGTAAACAGTAAATCAAACAAAAATATAGTCCAAAGGAAGGGGAATATGTTCTGATTTACCTTTCAAAATTCAGATCTTTGAAGGATCTGAACTTTGGAGTTTGGACCCTGGCCTCAGTACTTGGAGAAATTTTGTTGCTTGCATAAATTTGTCATCACCTAGTCATCTATCCTTCTTCCATCCAAACCTAAACAACTTGAAGAGGATTGAACCCCAACCCTAGAAGGGTGCTACCCTTATGCAGTTCAAGCCTTTACTTGCACCCAAACCCCCATTAAAAAACAAACTGTAAGCACTAAAACAGAAAATTCATGCACGGTTCAATGTGACTAGATCAAGTGATTTGCTTCAATTGTTTTGCACTGTGTAATACCTGTCAAAAAGAATGCACAAAGGAGCTAGTGACAACAATTAAAATAGAAACCAGTTAATTTATGTATGTGCATTGCATAGTAATGTCTCATGATTCGTGATGCCACCCATCTGGTTTGCCACCTAGATTTGCACTTTTGCAAACCTCAAAGACCATGCATCACATGCAAGAAAAACTAGTCACCTATGCACTTGCAAAATATCGAACTTTTCCAAGCCACTTGGTAATGGCTTGCTCATATGCAAATTTTGCATGGTAAAAAAAGTTGACTATAAAATTGGATGCACATATCCAAGTGTATGTTGAACCTAACTTGTAGAAAATTCTTCGTGAAATTGATGGTATTAAATGGTCATTCATCCTCAACAAAATCACCTAGATGCAAGCAATCTTGACCAATTTAATGTATTTTGAAAGCTTATGGTTGAGGATGGCAGATTGGACAATTTTCTACCAAAACGTTATAATTAGGTTCACTTAATTGTCCTTTCACATAATTGCTTTTGCATTATGTAGCATGGTCATTTTGAAAAAGGAGCTCTCCAAATCAAGGGTCTATCTTGAGAGTAAGGGAAGAAAAAAATTATTGCTTTCATTAGTCACCTTGTGAGGCACACATAATGTGGTTTTCAACACATTGAAGTGGATGTGAAAATTCTTTTCAAACTCTTTTCCATTTGCAACCTAGACCTTTGGTAGTCGTCACCTCATGCTATGGGGAAATGGTGTAATAACTTTTGAATAAGGCCTTGAGTTGCGCTTTCACATCCTCTTTCACTTTGGAACATGGTTATCTCTATGTCCATGGGTTTGTCATGATGTAATGAACAAATATGAACACAGATGCAATCTTGCATCGCATCAATATAAGGTCTAACCTAGCTCAAAAGCCATCTTGGGTGCTTGGGGTAGGTTCATGGGCAATTGAAAATGGAGCAATTTTGGTTGTCAAAAACCTTATGGCAACAAAAATGTCTTTTGGTCACCACAAGATTTTGGTTGCCATATTGTTGATGATTGAAAAATTTGAGTTGCCTTACATATGGCGACTGAAACCCATTTTTAGTCACCAAACATAAGGTGACTAGGAATATTTAGCAGTTAACAAATTGGCAATCGAAACCTTTTTTTGGTCTCCAATGATTTGTTGGCAACTAAAATTTTGGTTGACCTCCATTGCCAAGCATAACACTTGTTAAGAGATTTCCGAAAACATATTACATGCCTTTTTTTCAAGTACAAAAATTTTAGTCACTAATCTTGTGATCGAAAAGGGTTTCAGTTGCCATCCAACGATCAAGTCCTCTTAAATGGTGACCAAAATCCATTTTTGGTCGCCATAAGTAAGGCAGTTGAAAGTTTTCAGTCGCCAATAGTTTGGCAACCAAAACCTTTTTTTAGTCACTAGCAACTATAATGTTTTCTTGTTGGCAATTGAATTTTTAGTTGACTTCAATCATTATGAGTAGTGCTTGTCGAGAGCTCTCCAAAAATATTCTATATGCCCTTTTTCAAAATCCTTTTTGATTGTTAAAAAAATAGCGATCAAAATTGTTTAGTTGTCAACAATCAAATTTTGAAAGGGGGCATGTAATTGTTTTTGGAAAGTTCTTGACAAGTGCTATTCATGGTGATTAAAGGCAACTGAAAATTCAATCGCCAGTGAAAGAAATTTGTAGTTATTGGGGATCAAAAAAAAATTCAATTGCTAAACTATGGGTGATTAAAAACTTTTGGTCACTTTATCTGTAACAACTAAAAATGGGTTTCAATCACCATCCAAGAAGGCTTGATCATTGGATGGTGATCAAAACCTTTTTTTGGTCATCATAAGATTAGTAATCAAAAAATTTTAATTGTTGACAAGTGAATTTTGAAAGGGGTCATGTAATATGTTTTTGGAAAACTTTCAATGAACACGACTCTTGGTGATTGAAAGTGATTGATAATTTATTTGCTAACGATAGAAAAATACAATTGTTGGTGATCAAAAAAATTGCAAACTGTTGGAAATTTTTAAAAAAATGTAGTTTAACATATTGTGATAAAAAATGGGCTTCAGTCACCATCCAAGAAGGCCAAATCTTTGGATGACAACCAAAATCGTTTTTAGTCACCATAAGATTGGTGATTGAAAATGGATTCGGTTGGTAATCTTATGGCAATTGAAACTATTTTCGGTCACCATACAAGGGGATAGCTTAGGTGTGAGGAAAAAATTCCTACATTTGTCTTGATGGATGCAACTAATGCAATAGGATAGATGTCAACAAGACCTTATGTTGGAGATGGCTTGGTGAAAGGAATTTTTGGCGACATGCTACTTTTTTCCAACACCATCAACACAAAATTAGTAGATAGGGTATTTATGGTCAACAAAAAGAAAATGCAAGATAGATAGTGTCTTTTCCACCATTTAAGTTAGAAAACTAGCTTCACGGAAGGTTATCATTGGTTAAAACTTCAATTGAGTTGAAATCATCAAAAGTTGAATCTTCAAATTTCGCAAAAATATCACAATAGAATTAGTATAATAATTATTAGGCTAGCTTGATAGATTTCACAAAATCACACACAAAGATATCTTGGCTTTGTGTAATTTTGATCAATGCATGCATGTTTATCAAAACAACCATGTTTTTGGAACTTTGACATGCATCTTGACAATTAAAGGGTTATATTTTGCATTCACATGCTTTGCTAGAGAAAACATTGAAATCATCCAACGTGTTTTGACATTTTTCGAACAATTTGTTGCCCTTGGTGTTGATCAAATTAATGAGTTTGTAAAATTCTAAATTTTTTTTTGGACTATGTGTAAAGAAAACATGCAATGCTTGAAATAATCCCTTCAACCTTTTCACCAGATTTAATTCTAACATAGTGACCATTGTCATATTTGTTTTATGGGCAACACAATACTTTAATGAAGAGGGGAACAATTTTATTTTTTAATTGTGGTGTAACATTAGTTCAATGGCCTTGGAACACACTTTTGTCATTGCACCCTGTGTTGTTTAATTGGGCTCCCAATTCTTTAAACCTTAATCCACCAAAATTAATAAAAACTTAAACATCAAACCAAATATGTTATCACATGTTGTAAATACACCAATTATTTCAAAACATAGGAGGATGGAAATCCTTTTCAAAGCTTGCAACCCATACAATTGGATTGACAACCATTGAACATTATCAATTGTCACCATTTTGTCTTTAAAAATGCTAATGAAGGTTAGAGATGCAAATGCAACTTTTGTGGCATCCAACAACACATTATGCATGACTTTTGCCATGCCCCATCTTGATGAATTGGTCTAATGTTTTCCTCCAACATTCTTCACTTTAAACATTTGGAATAAGGTTTTGAAGCTTTCAAAATTAATCATACGATGATTGTGATCAAGAATGTGAAATAGAACAACAAATTAAACATATTTTTGTTTTTGATAAGAGGCAACATCACATTGAAAAAGGTCTACGACAAAAGGCTAGTTGCCAATAGTAAATTGTGGTTCATTCTTAGAATGCATTAAGTTTTTGTTCACATAATAAGAACCCGCATCAACATTGAACATAAAAACTTGGCATTTGCAGCATTTAATGTGCTTGAAAAGGCTATATAACTTGGGAACTAATAGTTTTCTTTTCCTTCAACAAAAGTTAATACATTTCTTATTTCCCCTTTATCTATAACAACAAAATTCTACCCATGATAGACAAGCATTCCATGCATCTTAAAACTTTTGAGAACCCTCATAATTTAATTTTATTATTTTGGAATTCTCCTTGCATACATTTTCAAGGGTTGAAGTAAGCAAGATGGGGTTGTCATCAAATGATGGCAATGATTTTGGTGAACAAAAAAATGACCTAACTTCATTTTGAAGGGGTAAGGACAAAAGGTACAAAGGCTTATATTTAAAGTTTTTGGGAACCTATAGACAACCCATGGTGCTCTAGGTGACAAATCATGAAAGATTTAAACAAGAAACCCCAAACCTTAACAATAGGGTTTGAAAAGCTTCACATTACAAGGCTCATACTTGAACAAAAATGATAAAAACATTTCAAGATTGATGAAACCTGGATTCTAAAATGATAGTTTGGAGTTGCACAACAATAAGCATGACAATGCATTCTTGAAGCTTTCCTTTGAATTGTAAAATTTAGTTGTTCGTTGCAACTTTTGAGGACTTCTAATTATTCCAAATTGTTCACATTTTGTACACAAAATCAATTCAAATCACCCCAAATCTAATCCAAGTTCCAACCATAAGTTTCTAGAATCCATAAGATTGCATTAAAAAAACATAAATGAATGGAGAAACATTAAAACTTTACTATCATCATTGTGAAAATTACAACATAATGCAATGTATAATGCATCTTGTATAATCCCAATGCATTCAAGAGTGTTGGAAAGTTTTAGTTGTGTCAATATCATAAGAAGTTGGTGAACAAGTTTGTGTTTGTAACAAGTGCTAGTGAATGGGCTTTGAACTTGTAGTGCATGTTACAAAGAGCTCTTGGTTGATGGTTGCAATCATGGTGAGTAGGAGGTGGCAAGGGATAGAGACAATGGCGAGAGGTGGTTTAAGGTTTGTGAGATGGTTACGATGTTGCCATTTATCATCAAGTGGATTAGGCGATTTAGGGCAAATTTTTGGTTTGGTTTCACAATAGGCCTATTGTAGCTACGTCACACATTTTACCCTTTTGATGGTTTTTTTGCCAAAAAAATGATTGCTTGAACTAGCTCCATTCTATATATCATGGTTTCATCAATATACCTTGTTAACATTGGTCCAAATTTGGATGATGAACTAATGTTAATGGGATGTTGTAATGAAACTTCTTCAAGAAAATCTTGTGGATTTAAAGACCAAATATTATTGTATAGACCCCCCCAAAAAAAGCAAAACAACACAAGTAACATGCCAAAACCCTGTTTGTTAATATGGGAAAGAGGTTTTTGGATTGAAATTGTATCCATAAATGTTAGGGTTTGTGCACCCTTTAGCAAAATAAAAAAAACACATTGTTCCAAATTCTTGTTAAAAGTTTTTTGCAATTGGCATGTCTTTTGCATGGGCCACATACAAAATACTTGTAACATTTAAGCAGTAGTTCATGGGTTAAACGCTTAAAATCAATTCAAGCCACCAATTTTGAACAATTAGATTCAATTTATTACAACAAATTCAATTGCTAGTTTATTAAAGAGAACACTTCAAAACATTCAACAATTCAAGGATCCAAGCGTATTGTACATACTCTGAATATTTGAATATGTTTTCTAGCATTGAAATATTATAACTTTTGTCTCTACATACACACAAAACTTAAAAGGTCCAAACTAGTGTTGGGCGGGTATCACAAATATTCTTAGGCATCGCTCGAGTATCACCTGGGCATCCCAATCTGATCCCCTTAAGATATCACCATGAGTGATACCTTGATTGAGAACTGAACTACTGGTTCTCATACAAGTGTGAAAATTGGGTGTGAGAACTAGTTTTTTTTTAAAAAAAAACAAATTTTTTTTAGAACTAGGTAAGGTCTAACCCCTTACCTGGGTTAGGGTCTTAGGGTTTAATTGCCATAAAAAATTAGTACAAGCAAACAATGACGAAGAAATTATGACCATCAAATTTAATTATGTTTCTTTGCAAAATGGAACAACAATTTACTTATTGGACCTTGTCGATCATTCATGGACCATGGGTTTGAACTTTGGAGCCACAATGTTAAGTCAACCTAATTTAATTAGGGCTAAAGAAAGAACACTTTCAACACAAATCCCACATCAAAATTTGTTTGTCAAGGTTAATTTGCTTTGAGAAATGGGAGATCCAAGGGAGAGCTAGTATTTGGTGGTAAATACTTATTAATGGTCAGGTCACATGGTAATGATGATTGGAGAGTTTATTTTAAATGATGATTTATTTTAGAATTCTTTCAAAAACCTTGAACAAGAGGTCCTTTGATTTTGAATTTTTCAAAAAGCTAGAGCTATCGTTAAAAAAAAAGAAAAAATCAATAAATATTTAATCTTAATTAAAAATATAAAGTAATACCCAGTTTGTGAGAACCGAAAAAGGATGACTTGCTATTTTCAAATTTCCTAGAATTGGCATTGGGAGAACTAGTTTAATTTTTAAAATAAAAATGTTGATACCCTTGCCCAGCGCAGAAATTTTAGAATTTTTTTTGGGGAAGAATTGAACCCTTTTGTAAATTACTTTGTGAAAACCAAACTTGGTAAGTATCATAAAATTGTGATACCCACCCAACACTGGTCCAAACTAGCCACTTTTCCATAATGGTACTCACAATGTGTTGATTTTGTTAATGTTTTTTTGTTTCAAATGTAATAAGAAAAACTAATCACTGTTTGACCACTAATTCGTTTCAATAGCAGTGTGCACAACCCACAAGCACATGGTACAACTTTGAAGGCAAAGTCTGCATACTAATCACTTGCAGGGTAATCTTACGTTGGACATTGAAAACAATAGTGCTATTCCTTAGAATATATACCATCATCATGTCTGCATATTCTGTGTATGTAAGTATTTGGTGTGTGTCACTTGATGCACTTTGGAAGGATATGATTTCAATAACTGCATGTTGAGGCAAAAGTCAAATTTGTTTTCAATTTTCTGAAGTAAGACTACGCAAGAAGCATCTGAAGGTATATTTACTGACAAAAAAAAACAGTGCAGAGTTTTCTAGTAACAGCAGCAAAGTGACAACACTTTTTGGGGTAGTCAAAAAATGACAACACTTTTTCAAAAACAAAAAAATCTGTTCATGTTTTGACAATTGTTTCTGTAAAAACTGAAATTAAACATAATGAAACTACTTATTATTTCTATTTTTTTATGCAAGGCTTTGATATTGCATGCATCACCTGACATCTTATATGGTGCCCTTGTTAGAAATTTCGAACTTTCTTTCCAGAAATTCCAGAACTTTTGTGAAATAAATAAATTGCGAACAAAACAACGAATCCATAGTACATAAAAAAAGTCATGTTACTTCAAAAGAAAAATAGTTTGTGAATCTGTTTTCAATTGTTAAATATTATATTGCAAGTTTGTATTTTACAATAAGCCTTTTAGAAAACAATGTTATGTTTTGAGATTTTCTGAATTTGAGACATTGAAATTGTGGGTCTATTGGACCCATGGGGGTTTTTTACCCCAATTTTGTGATGTAGCCACACTGGCCATCATCCACGAGAGGAATTACTTGAAATCTGGCAATTGTGGAACATTTTTTTCACAAATGTCCTTTGTATGAGTCACTTTGGATTTTTATTTTTTTGTCAAGTGGTGAAAGTTCATAAAAAGTAAAACCTATGGTTGGGCCCCATTTCTATTGATGTTAAAAAATATATATTTTCATATTTTGGGTGTTACATATGGGTGTCAATTATGGTATTTGATGTAATTAAGTAAATAGGTGAATATTTTTGGCTCATGGAGGCTATTGGGAAGATAGAATGGGATATATGCGCATATGTTGATATTGATTTATTTGAACCCTAAAACACATGTGGGAGATAAAGAATCATAATTTCATAAATAACTGCTAAAAATTGGGCAGCTTATTATGAACAATCCATAGATAGTTTTGGTTTAACAAAATCCCACTAGCATAGAACAAATGAACATAGGGGAAAAAAAAATTTAGACTAAGTTGGTTCAATTGACTATACTATATTATATAAGTGACCAGACAATTCATTCTAGTGCGTTGAGAATCAAATCTCAGGGTTGATTTTCGAAGGAAGGTAGAAATTTTGAGATTTTTATATTTCTTTGAGATTTTTTTCTACAGGTATCAAGGGTTTGCTTTTTGAATTTTGTCAAAGTAGGCGTACTGGCCATTATCCACAAGAGCAATCAGTCAAATTTGGCTAGAGGTCAGACTGGAGAGTCCCAACTTTCGGGAATCATGCCTAGTTCTTCCGACCTACAGAAACTCATTGGCTAAAAAAGGCACTTCGAACTTTTTTTTTCCCCTCAAAATGTGCCGACTTTTGTGTACTTTTTCCAGAAAGTCTCTGCCAAAACAAGAAAAACACTGCCAGTGATGGCAGCACGCTGTGAGTAGATAGGCAGGTAAGCGAACAAATAAGAACTTAAACGAGGTCGAATCATCACACATTGTTCCGCTGCTTCTGGAGTTCCAAGAATATTTGTAGCTCTTCACCTAACGCTTCAAACGTCATAAACATTTCTCAATTCGATAAAGGAATGGGGAAGATATGAGATGTTTGGTGTAAAGGGGTTCAATGTTCAATGATGAGTGAACTAAAACAGATCAGGATTTCGAACTTAAAATCTGTGATCCTTTGCATCTTTGCCTCTGGAATAGAAAGAAGTTTTGTAAAGCCCTACTTTGTGCACCCATCAGGTTTTAAATCACTCAGAACGGACAAATAATGAGGAAGATATCGCGCTGGAACTAGAGAGGGCTCTAGAGAGGGCGCGAGAAGCAAACTACCACTCATCCACTTCCCGTGTTTGCTCCTTTACTTCTGGCGCCCGAAAGCATTTAAAGCATTTGTAGCCCTCCAGTTTTGACGTCCAATGACACAAAAATTGCTGAATTCGGTTAAGGAATAAGGAAAATATTGGACATTGTTCAGTGATGGGTTTGTGTTTGGCGATGGGCGGTTCTACGATCAGAGCAGCCTAATGGAAAGAGACCCTTAGAAAAGGCCGTGTAGTAGAGCATGAAACAACAGTAGTAACAGATGTATAATTTTTCCAAAATCCAATACTATATGTGGGGCCAAGTTGAAGTAAAATGTGAGATTGCTTGAAGGCTTGAAACCATGTAGGAGCTAAATTTATTTTTACATTGTTCCGGGAAGGCACACGAGAGAGAGCTAGAGAGTTGTGGCCGATATGATGAGCTGATCATTGAAGCTGATGGTGCACGCTCATGTAATGACATCTAGTCTTCAATGCCCAGCAAACATTCCCTTCTTCAGGTTAAGTTACACTTGGTCACAAGATACATGGGCCCATCCATACATACATGTGTACAATTCTAATTCTTGAATTCGTTTCCCAGGTCTGATTGCAGCTTCTCTAGCATATTCATCTGCTGGCCAACTCCTCTATTCTGTAAAAGATTTTATCTTCATATCACTAGGGACTACTTGGTGTGTGCAATATAAAACTTCTTCTAGATCTGGATGATTTGGGGTCAGGTGTTTTTTTGAGCTTTACAATTCCTATGCACCTGAGCTATCTGGATGTGGGTTTCAATCAGCTTGGTTGCACTCCTAAAATTTATGATGTGCTTAATTTCTGTGGTTGAATCCTGGGAATTTTATAGCAAAAGCTTTGATGGTACTAGCTGATCTAGTTTTGTCTGTTGGCGATGTAGTCTGTAAGTCCTAGTAGTGGTGCTGCCTTGGCTTGATCAAAAATGGAGAGCTGCTCCTTGGCCTTTGCTTTTAGCTCTTGAGCGAAATTCTTGGCGTTTTCTAGGCCTAGCAGTTTGGGATATGTCGCTTTGTCAGTCACCAGATCCTTACCTGCCGTCTTCCCTAGCTCCGCTGAAGATTGCGTTACGTCTAGTATGTCGTCCACAACCTGCTCATCAAAAGTTGCAGCAGCAGAAAACATCAAGAATTTTTAATTGTTGTCATTCTGCAATATATAATTGTTTCTTTCCGAAAAATGAAAGAAGAAAACTTCGACTGACTGCAAGAAGACTCTCGAGGACTTATAATAAAGAGTCTGGGAAGAAGAAATATTACCTGGAATAAGAGACCAATATTACGAGAATACTCGCCGAGCCTGTCAATTTGATGATCATTGGCACCCCCTAAAATAGCTCCGGTCACCACAGATGCCTCCAAAAGCGTTGCGGTCTTGTGGAAGTGAATATACTGTAGTGTTTCCATGTCTATGTTGGGATCTCCTTCGGATGCAATGTCAACAATCTGGCCTGCTAGCACACCTTCTGATCCAGATGCCTTTCCCAGATGCGCAATCACGCTTAACAGCTTGTCTGCCTCCACTCCCTTTGTCGCTCGCACCACATGCTCAAAGGCAAGTGAATGTAGTGCAACTCCGGCCAGCACTGCTGTATCTTCCCCAAACACCTGCGCCAAGAAGGATTCCATTTCCCAATTCCAATTTTAGAAACACAAAAGATGCAATTACAACTGATCATAAAAAACACATGATCATTGAACTCCACGGAGAAAAAACAACAGGATTATTGAACTCCAAGGAGAAAAAACTATGATGTAGTAGACTTACCTTGTGGTTGGTTGGTTTCCCTCTCCGAAGATCATCGTTATCCATGCAAGGGAGGTCGTCGTCAATAAGAGTCATAGTATGTATCATCTCCAAAGCACAAGCCGTTGGCATGGCGGTTTCCTCTTTCCCTCCAACAAGCTCACAAGCCGCAATGCAAAGTGCAGGTCGCACTCTCTTCCCTCCAGCTAAGAGCGAGTAGCGCATCGAGTCGATGAGTTTGGCAGGGAAATTGGGAATTATAGCCTTGTCTAAAGCCACGTTCACTGCCTTGGCTTTCACTCTCATATAAGAGTCGAAGTCGAACACCTTCGGCGTTTCTATTCTCGTAGTTTGCATCTCTTCAAGATCACGAGACATCACCGCAGTAATCAATGGGAACGTGGGTACAAAACGTCCGCCGCTTGACCCCGTCTTGGATCTCGCGACGGCAGTCCCTGCTGCACGAGGCCGTAAATTGACACCGACGAATTGACTAGAGAGGACGAGACAAGGCTGTCCACTCTGCATCGTGTTCTCCGCGCATCGACTCGTCGTCACGGGAACGTTAACAAAACTACAATTGACGGTGTAACCTATCGAGTTATACGATGCACAACTGCTGGTTCTTCTAGCAGATTCAGACATGAAAGACATTAGACTCTGATGAGGCCCAGCGCCTCTAGCCATACTCACTGATCCGTGCATCGAAGCCATGATGAACCTTGAATCTGATGTAAGTGCTAATTTTGGAATTGCTTCCCAATATTTCAATCGTCTATGCAGCGTTTACAAACAATATGTGAGCACCACAACCCAATCAATATAATGAGACCATCAATTCCCGACTATCTTGATATATATTATTACTAGGAAGCCGAGTACCATTGTCCATGAAGTGGCGACTCTGGCAACACCACTCTAATACTCTAATATAGACTTGTGACCTATTATAATAAATTCCGTATTACAAGGGAGTGAGCTGCCGTAATAAGGGCGTTTTTGCATTGAGGAGCTGCACGTTCAGCTCTGGAAGTTTGACTTCAGATTCTCAGCTCTGATATTCAGTTTTGCAAGACCGGTGGGCGGAAGCCTAGCTGTCCGTTCAGCTTCAGTAATGCTGATGGAAATGAACTAGACCATTGAAAGCTGAAGCTGGAGGGCCAGAGTAAACCAGCAGCCGCCAATGCACCAGTTGGCTGTTCTGTCCACTGGATGGGCTGCGTTTTTTCATTCGGTGTCAGATGGGGTTCATCACAGTCCATTTCTTTTCGCTGCTGCCCACTGTACTTTTTTTCTTTTTTTTTGGGTTTGTTCTTTGTTGTTTTTCCTAGACCTGACCTCACACATAGCTATTCGGCTCACCTTCCTATCCTCATAGATATTGTACCAACTTTGGTACCTTATTAATTATCCCCTACTAACATAGCTACCTTAATAATTAGTTATCCTCCTAACTTAACTACTATACTAACTACCTACCTTACTAACCTTGCTACCTTGTTAACTACATATCTTACTGACCTAATCATTGTACTAACTACTTACTCTATTGACCTAATTACTTTGTTAATGTAACTTTCTTCTTACCTACTAACTTGCCTACCTACATGCTTACTTACTTTAGTACCCTATCTATGTTGCTCCTTGAACTTTCTTTCTATTTATTAACTTACTTATTTACCTATCTACTATAGTAACTTATCTACCTTGCTCCTTGAACTTCCTTTCTATTTATTAACTTACTTATTAATCTAACTACCTACTTACCTACCTATGCATCCACCTTCTTTCCTACCACTATGTTCACCTATCTACCTATGTTTTTTAAATAGCCAAATACTTAATTAATTACCTACTCATTTTTCCCACTCCCAACCCCCTAATCCTACCTATCAATTTATTAAGGTTTGCCCTAGTTCATGGATGATGAACATTGGTCCCCATATGTAGGTGTTCCAAACAATTTATAATGGAAACAATGTCATAATTGCAACCATTTTGGTTTAATTAATTCATATTTTATTAAAATTTTGCTTATTTAATTTATTTATGGAATGGACATTATAATACATCTTTTTATGAAATTATTATAAATCTAGGGTGCATTTTGGGTGAAGTTTTTAAGGCTTAAACATATGTAAAACGATGTAATGTCATTTTGTATTTTTTAAAAGAAAGTTAAATAATTTAATTTGGAAATATTACCAAATGGTAAAAGATATACCTTTTTTTGTGTTTCCTTAAATGCACTACCCATATTCAAGTTTGTTTCAATAAAACCTTTAGGTGATTTAGATAACTTGAGGTGTAAACCCAATCTTAAATGCAATACTCACATGTAGGGTCATTTCAAAATAACTAGTATGTAATTTGGATGGCCTTTCAATGAAAACCAAAGCTTATATGCAATACTTACATGCAAGTTCATTTTGAAATAATCCATAAGTGATTTAAATAACCTTAGGTGAATAATCAACCTTAAATGTAATACCCACATGTAAAGTCACTTCAAAATAAATGGTTTGGGTATCCAAAATATGTCTCTTTATATACCTAATTTAATTTTACAACAATTAATTATCAAGATTAATTATCTAAAATAATGGTTTGAATAACTTATCAAAATACAAATCTAATTAAGATAATAAATTAAATATCAAATTATTGATTTGATTTTTAAATCTAAATTTTAATTATCTGAATAATTAAGGTTCAACTAAATAATCAATTAATTAATATTTTTTTAATGATTTTTTAAATATGATAATCAGTCACTTACATTATCTAAAATATTTTTTTGTAATTCCTTAATTATGACATTATTTGTTGATATTTAAACTAAATTATTTTGTCATATGAATCCCATAAATATTACGTTGGAAACCTATATGCAAGTATGGCAAAAAATGTTCAAAATTAACAACTATTTATGGACCTAAATGCGGGTACTATAATGGATGTTAAAAAAATCAACTACTAGACCTATATGCGAATATTACAATGGATGTAAAAAAAATAGCAACTATTTACAAGAACTATATATGGGTATTACAATGGATGTAAAAAAACCAGCAACTATTTATGAAACCTATATGTGGGTATTACATATTTGAAATGACCTTATGGAAATTATAATAGAAAGGATGTAGGTATTGCACAATGTTCATTTTGATCTTTGTAAATCCTAGACAAATTAATGTTACATATTCATATGGGCCTATTTAAGTTTTGATTCTTACATTTAAAATATTAAAAATATTATAAAAAAAAGAAAACATATATAATTAACCATATATCTATTAAACAAATGTGACTAGAGGAAAATATTATATCGATAAAAGATGTACAAATATGGGTGGATCAAAAAATGCTAAAGAACACAATGAAAAAAAAGGTTTTTAAAAATATATCAAAGGACCAAAGTTCAAAATTTGGGTAGTCCAAAAAATGAAAGGGTTGAAAAAACTTAGCTGACTATATAAAGTGGAAACCGTGAACCATATCATAATCTACAATCTTGTGTTTATTTTGGTAAGAAGCTATTGCATTTGCAACCCTTGCTGCATGATGAGTAATGTACAAATGGTAATGTTGCATCTCAACTTGAACTGCATTTGCAATAAACTTTTCCTTTGTTGTGCCCTAAACCCTATAAACACCCAAAAACCATCAAATTAAACCTTAACACCACTAAAGAAGAAGGTGATGCCATTACCTTCTTCATTGGAACACCACGACATAAAAAGACGATAGTGCATTATTGCGCCATCATTTTCTTCTCAGACACAAAAAAGAAGGCCATGACATCATTTTTTTTTTTTTTTTTTTTTTCAAACACAAAGAAGAAGGTGACGACAATTTATTGCCGTCGCCTTTTTTTGTTCTAATAACATCACAGAAGAAAATGACAACACATTGCTGTCGTTTTCTCTAACATAAAAAACAATGGCAACAAGTTGCTATTGCCTTTTTCGCTTTAACACCACCATAGAAGAAGGTGATGGTAGCAAGATGTTGTCGCCTTCTTCATTACAACAACACCACAGAAGAAACAACGACACATTGTCCTTATCTTTTTCTTTTTTAACATAGAAAATAAGGTAATGGCAGCAAATTGCCATTACTGTTGTTGTCTTCACTTTAACACCACCAGAGAAGAAGGCGATGGTAAGAAGCTGCCATTGCCTTCTTTATTGCAACAACACCACAAAAGAAAACAATGGCACATTGTCATTGTCTTTTTCTTCTAAAACACACAAAAAAGAAAACACACAAGAAAACAATTTTTAAAAAACCAAGAGAAGCGAAGGAGCTTACCTTCAAGCTCCCGTTCTGCCCTCTCACTTTTGGCTCCCGCCTCTACCTTCCCATTTTTGCACTTCTGTTTCAAATGTTTTCTCCTATCATCTTCTTCTTTTCAAACAGAAGAAAAAAAAAAACTATAGAAAAAAAAATATATGTAGAAAAGGGAAGGAACTTACTTTTAAGCTCCCACTCTGCCTTTCACTTTTGGCTCTTGCTTTTGCCCTCTCGCTTTTGCACTTTTGTTTCAAGTGTTTTCTCCTAGCATTTTCTTCTTTTCAAGCATAAGGGAAAAAAAAACCATAGAAAAGAAAAAATATGCAAAGAAAGGAGGGAGCTTACCTTCAAGCTCTCGCTTTGCCCTCTCATTTTTGGCTCTTGCTTCTGCCCTTTCGTTTCAAGCGTTTTCTCCTGGCATCTTTTTTTTTTCAAACATAAGAAAAAAAAAGCACAAAAAAAAAACTCATAGAAAAGAAAAAATATGCAGAGAAGGGAGGGAGCTTACCTTTCTTCTTTTGCTTTTGCATTTGGGATGAAGCGCTCCTCTTGCTTTCTCCTCTCCACATTCCTTTAGCGTTGAGCTCTCCACCTTCTTCAAGCCTTGTGTCTACGTCTCCTCGAAGCTCTGTGCTACTCAAGCTTGGGAGCTCTCCCGAGCTTTGGAAATGGAGTGAGCGGGAAATGAGGTGAGGGAGGTAGGAGGGGGGAGGTATGTAGGAAGGGAAAATTTTGGGGCAGAGAAAGGGGCAGAAAAATCCCTGGGCAGGGGAAGAGGATGTGTTTTTGGTTCATCCCCAAAACAGCTTGAACGGCCTCATCCTAAACTGGTGCATTGGTGGTCACTAATTCACCTCCAACTTGGCTGGAGGTAATCAAGGGAAAAACACCCTATAAAAACCAATTCCTTAGAGAGTGGAATTGAATAAAATATAATAATGTTGTTTGTTTGTCATGGTGAGATCTCTTGCCATGGCCTTGTTATTGTTGGAAAGCCCTCTGTGAATAGGGGGTGCACTCAGTTGGTTTCATAATGTTTGTGAGCTAAGGTTATTGAATATTTTTTCACTGGAAATTCATTTAAATCAAAACTTAAAATTATAAGGGAATTTCGGTGCAGTCTTGTGATATGTTGGAGACATTGAGTTTTGAGTAGTTTTTCTCATTGAAAATTCAATTAAATTACAAAAAATAGTTTTCAAAGGAAAAATTTGTGGGGCTGCAACCAATTCACACTTGGGCCCACGGCACACTCCCCAGCAAGTCATGAGGCCAGCCCGGATCTCTAACGTCGAAGGCAGGCACCACGCAAGACTGTTGGAACACAGAATGGGAAGCGTGTAACATATGCGTAAAGCAGGTGCCTTGCGAAGATTGCAAAGCATTAGTCACGATGGGCAAGGCACGCCAATCCGGTCATGTTAATGATGCTGGCAGCTGGAAAACAGCCTTAATATCCGTTACCTTAAAGTCAGGTGAGGACTATTAACTGGATTTTATATCATATAATTTGGGGAAGAGTAGACGGCAGACGCCTGATGAAGGCACCCTGAATTATGTGAGCAAGTGACATATAGCAGAACAGTGACACAGATGGTGACGAAACCCTGCCAATCATAAATAATTCAAAGCACCCAAACAGGGGGAAGTACACAGAACAAAATGGAAGGACCCACGTCCAAGAAAACAAAAGAACCATCTAAGAAGGTGAACCACAAAGGGAACATCAAGTTCCCGAACCCCCTCCTGTCGCGAGAAGCAATATCTAATAAACTGATGACACAGAGGTGCAGTCATCACAACAGGAGTTTTAAACTGCAATTCACCAGACACTGCTCCTGGATGACGTTTAAGGGTGCGCCAGGTTGCATCCCATCACAAAAGAATATTCGCCACATTTTTTATTATCTAGGACAGTTTTTCTGCTAGTTTTCTACTGTTTTGAGACTTTCCTCACATCTTTTGGTCATTGAAGCTAAATCTCTTGTGGGATGATCGTCACCCATCATGCCACATCACAAAAAAGGAAAGAAAAACACTTGTCAGGGTCGAAGGCATGGGTCCTATGCAATGTATTTTGTTTCAATTTCTGAATGGAGCCAGAGTGTTGAGCATCCCTAGGCACATTTGGACTTGACTTTCCAGAGAGCACTTAAGTGTGTACACATGAATGTGATGACAGTGGACACCCTCCCAACAGAAAAACAATTTTCTGGTGGAATTTGGCAAATTTTTAAAAGTAGGAAATTTGTTACAGAATATTCCGTTTTCAGAAATCTATGTCGTTGTTTGATGTTTTTTTACCACAAAAAAGACTGGATCTATGAATTGACTGGAAATTAAGGTCAAAATTATTCAATAGGCTGCCAATGGCAATATCCACTGGGCACCTGCCATTCCAATTATTATTTTTAATTGGTGTAAAGGCCTCAGGGGCAGGGTTCTATTTTTTTTCAAATTCCTCAAGTAGGTCCAGTGGCGAGGATCCCTAGCATTAATTAGCATCAAATGGCAACTTCCTAGGTGGGCTGAAGGATTTTTACACGAGACTGGGTTTAGGGTTTAGGGTTAGTATTCATTCTGAAACCAAGGAAAGTAGTCCATCCTGTCCACTAATTTCTCCTTTGTGCCAACCTAATAATCAAAGATATTTTGCGAACATGAGGAGACTTGGACCACTAATTTATTGTTTTTTGCTTTTGGGGTGCATCGCAGTTGGAAAATATGGCTCTCCTGCCTTTGGTTTTACCCTGAAAGTGAGAAAAAGTTGGCAGACATGTTTGTGCCCAGAAAAAATCAGTACATTTCATGAAACCTTGCCAAACTTTATGAAAAGAAAGCACCTAAGAAAGGGAGAGAAAAAAGAAACAAGGGGCAAGGACCAAAGTCCAGGCAAGCAAACAGCCCCAAAGAGATGAGCCACAAGGAGGAAAGGGAACCAATAAGAACTGAACCCTCCAACTTTGCATATGTACTGCATACCCAACTTTTTCTAGAATTGTATTCTCACGTTATATTTGCTCCACATATGTTTTCCATGTATGGTGAAGGCCTAGGAGGAGAGGGCTGTGAGGAAATAAGAGATCTGTGCCAGGTGAATTCAAGGCCAGTCCTGTGTTTGTGCTCAGCCTAGCTGTGAAGTCTTTATATGACGTAAAGCTTGTGGCTCAGGCCTTAGCCTTTCAGTCCTGTGTTTCTGCTCCGCCCAGATTTGAGGTCTTTATGCGGTCTAGAGCTGATGGATGGTCCCTCACCTCCAGTCCTGTGTTTCTGCTCCGCCCAGATTTGAGGTCTTGATGCGGTCTAGAGCTTATGGGTGGTCCCTCACCCTCAGTCCTGTGTTTCTGCTCCGCCCAGTTTTGAGGTCTTTATATGTTCTAAAGCTCTGCTCCGCCCGGCTTTGAGGTACTTTTAGGGTCTAAAGCTTGTGGGACCAGGCTGGCCCCACACCTTCCGTCCTGTGTTCCTGCCCCACCCAGTTTTGAGGTCTTTAGTCTTTACATGGTCAAGCTTGTGGCTCCCCCCTCAGCCTTTGACCTGGTTGTAATTTTTTCTTCAAATGAACCCCCCACTCTCTAGCCTTTGGCCTACTTGAGGGAAAAGTAACAAGTAGGCCTGGTGGGGTCAAGTTCCCACAACGTGCCCCAAGAACTGGACCAGACCTAGAACGAACAGTTCATCTTAAAACCTAAGAACCGGCCAACACTCATTATAACCTCATATATATATATATATATATATATAGGCAGGGTGAAAAAATTCTAGATTTTTCTAGAAACATTTTCTTTTTGCTTGTTCCCAACAAAGTTCTCATGTGTTCTTCAAACACAATGTGTCTTGTGCATATGTATGTGAAAGATTTAATTTTGCAAATAATTAATAAGCCAGCTATATAAGCTTTGATCAAAATACTTTCCAAGTTTGTTCATGCAATAGCAAGTCTGCAGCTGGTCAAAGCTTTACTCCTTAAGCTCTTGCTGAGGTGGTAATATGTCTGTAGGTTTGTCAGCAACTAATAAAAAAAATTCAACAACCCTCACACAACACTGGTTCAAAGTTCAAACCCATGACTTGAAGGAAGCAAGAACCATCAGCCCACTTCCCACAACTTTCAGCACTAGTATCCTCTATCATATTTATTTAAATTTTTGCAAAACATTAGGTAAACCCTATGAGAACCATGTCCAGTGTGGCATTGACAACCCATGAACAATGCTAGTGATGGGTATTTTGCATCTTTCCAAATAAAAGTGAAGCACTAGTCGCCAACACACCATCCATTGGAAACTCATTATCATGCAATTGCGCATGAACCCTAACTGACTTGATATGAGGCTAAAAGTGAAGCACTAGTCGCCAACACACCATCCATTGGAAACTCACTATGATGCAATTGTGCATGAACCCTAACTGACTTGATATCAGACTGAATCACCTTGGTAACCTACCCTGCTAGAAAATTAGGTCCTGCAAGTAAGTAGGTAGGAGAATAGTTGCCTGCTAGGTAAGTAGATGGTTAGTATGTGATATAAGGGCCAGTGGCTTGTTAGTAGGTAGGTAGTACAGCAGGGGACAACTGAGCTAACCATCGTGGTTAACTAGGGACTCAATGGAAAATTGTTTCCTGTCCATCTCGGGTTGATACCTCAAGGCATGTTGGTGGTTCACTCTAGCCCCCTATCGGCTGTTGGGAAATTGGATAACTAACCTACCTTCATTGTTTGTCAAACACAATTGACATCTAAGACTGGCCATGAATCATAAGATTGCCTAGTCCTGCAACAAACTTCGGGGCTCCCACCAATCTGGTTGGGCCAGAGTGAATCAATACACCATGCAAGATGGATGATGTGTGGACAGGAACAACTTTTGTTTTGCATTCCTGTCCCACAGTTAACCATGGTGGTTAGCAATTTGCCAACCATCCACATGAATTTACCTACCTAGTAGCCACCAATTGCCTTACCTACTTACATAGTAACCGCTTCCCAGCCCTACCTACTTACCTACTGTACTTATGGTGCATTCACACTTGATGATGTTAAATCAATGTTAAATGTCAATCAAGATGGCATCCTAGGTGGCTCCCAATGTTAAATGGATGATAGCTTAATGTTAAGTGAATGTTAATTTAGCAGAAAATCTTCATGATAAGTTAGTTTAAATCTTAAATGACTAGTATGGTGATAAGGGACTCAACACTAGAGTCCCTAACACCAAGTGTGAATGCACCCTTTAGTCACTTACATAGGTTGTTACATAGCTTGGCAGTGTGAGAGGAGAAGTAAGATAGGATACCACAGTGGAACCTTGGTAACTCGGGTAAGTTAGTTCCTCCACAACTGAGATTTAATGGTTTCCAGTGGATAGTGCACCAATGGGTTTGGCTTATATGAATCTCCATAGTACTTTCCACAGTTTTGATCTTCAAGCAATTTTCAAAAGTGACTGGCTATTTTGCACTTAGCTGTGGTATTTCAACACCTGACTATGGTGATTGCGGAATAGCAAAAAGGCCATGCTTGTGCTAAGTCGTGGCCCATTCATATTCATCCAAGAAGAAGTGGTGGTGTAAGAGAACTCATATGTCATCCTTTGGAATAATGATTACAAACCAACATGGTTGTTGCACCTCATGATTCTTCACATAGCATGCATCTAACCTATTGGAATTATGGCTAATGATGGATCCACTTGACCATCCACAACTTAGTCATCCACATGTGAAAGGTGACATGGTGCATAATTTTGCACATGGTCTTTCCATACATATTTGACCATCCCAACCTTTCAACAACAAAACCTCAAAAGATAAAACTCTTTTCACATGTAGAATGACATATTGGTTGTCACATGCAATGTGGTACGTGACTATTATAAATAAACATAATTTTTAGGTTCAAACCTTCAAACTTTAAGAGAATATCCACCTCCCTTGATGGTGGCATATCATAATGTATATTGGTGTTGTATGATGGCCAAGTTTTCCATTGCCATAGGCATGACTCTTTTGAACAAGGTTGCATGCTACTCACAAGCTTCAACCCACATATTGGGATCATTTATATTAATCACATGGGCCACATCCCTATGAATCAATGCCTATAATTGGGGTTCATGCCAAAAAAGTAGAAAGTAAAGGGAAAATGAAGCTAAGGATGTTTGTTTGGTAAAACGATATCCCATGGCCAATCATGGCAACTACATGTCCCAATCACCTATATGCCCCTTCTATAATCCATATTTTCATAAAACTTTTTTCACCATTTATACCATCCTTTCAACTAGCCATCAACTTTAGGATGATCACAAGTAGTCCTATGGTCAATCAAGATTTGTTCACACAACTTCTAAAATTCTCCTTGAAATCGTGTGTCGTGATCTATGAGCATTTTTGTTAAAAGACAAAATTTATTCAAGACCTAGTCCAAAATGCTGATTGGATGATACCACTAAGAACCATTGAAAGATAATTTTCAGGAATGTTTAGTAATATTTAGTAAAAAAACATTTAATTTAATTTTTCTTTTTTTTTCCTATTGTTACATCCATGTAACAAAAGGTTTTGATTATTTTCAAGATAAAATGCAAGATCTTTTTAGATTTGTAGGAAAATGGGTTGAAGAAATTATGTTCCTAAAGGTATAGGAATTTTACAAATAACATAATTCATGCATGATGGACATCAAAAGTACTCAAGAATTCAATTTTAAAAATCAATAGACTTTGCAAACATATATTATTTCACAAGTCCTACAAGTAGCAATCAAAGTTGAATTAAGAAAAGAAAAAAATCATTCTTTATTTATATGGCCCTTGGATGAGTACTTTTCTTGACATTCAACCATAATTCAAAAATTTACTATACACATTTTAACATTATTATTGGATTTTTTTTCCTTAAGCATATGTCATAAGCATCTTCTCCAACAAGGAAAAAAATTACACAAGGTCATTAAGGATTTTTACATAGTTCTTATGTTCATTCCTAAAACTCATTAGTCTTGAAACTTTTTATATAAGAAATATTTGGAAACATCAAAACATGTCCAAATTGTGATTAAGATGGGTCATTAAAAACCCCATTATGTGCATGACTAAGAATATAATAATAATAATAATAAAATGTTGTGTGCAAAATCACAAATTGTTTTTAAAATCAAGATGGTCTAAGAAATGATAATGTGACATTCCATGTAGTATCACCCAATCATACTTTCACCCCTTTAAATTCCTAAAAATGCTTGAACAATTCACTAGAATTTGACATAATACCTTTTGGCAACCATTTGCCAAAACACAAAGGAATGAAACATGGCAACCAAACACTATCTCCAAATTTGTTTCCCCATGCCAACATGTTTTAATGGGATCCAACTCAATAGAACTTGGGTTCCTATTCAACCTATCTACATCCTTGTTGATTATCCTAGCCCAATGTTTGACATCAAAATTATATTCTTGAAAAATGAAAGCCCATTTTGCTAGTTTCCTTGTGAATTGGTTAAATTCCATGAACCAGTTCAATGGTTAGTGATCAATCAAGGTGAATGGGCTACCAAACAAATAACATCGAAATGTGTCATGAAACAAATAATTATCAAAAATTTCCCTTCATATGAGTGGTATTTGGCCTTTACTTGATTATTGTACTTGCATAAACCACCATAAACTCTTGATTTTCCTCATCAAGTTGTGTAAGGATTGCTCCAAGTCCCAAAACATTCTAATCCATATGCAATTAGAAATGATGACCTTTGACATGTTGTTTCAAAATGAGAGTACAAAACAAAACCTTGTTTTCAACTCTTGGAAAATTTGTTTTTATGCATCCCCTCAAATGAATTCTTCATCAGACTTAGTTAATTGAGTCAAAAGATTTGGTAATTTGATTAAACCTTTTGACAAACTACCATTAATAATTTGCCAACCCCAAAAACGCCTTCAACTAATTAACATCAATTGGTTTCAAAACCTTGGAAATCACATTCACCTTGACCTTTTGGACTCCCAACCTTCTTGGGTAATCACATGGTGTAAATATTCCATTTGGAATTGGAAAAAGTTACACTTTCCTTGATATAGTTTTGACCCATGCACCCCCAAACATTCACACATATCTTGCAAGGGATGACCATGCTCTTCAATGGTGGAACTAAACACAATGATGTCATCAATGTAACACTTGGCAAAATCCAAGCCTACAAGAACATGATCCATCACTATGTGGAATTTTATAGGTGTATTTTTCGATTCAAAAGATAAAAACATCCACTAATACAAACAATCCTTCCCATTTTAGTCAATGCCCCAAAATGCAATATTCACCTTGTCACTTGCACAAAATGGCAAATGGTGATATCTAAATCAAAAATCCAAAGTGTTAAACACCTTGGTTTGGCCAATAGCAAAACTCTGCTTTGACAACATTTGGCATGGCATATTTGTCAAATCATATCCACTTGTCAACAAATTTATAATCTCCACACATTCAACAATTAGTTTAATTGCTAAAAATGTCTTTCTTAGTAGGCATAATTATTGCTAATGCATGCTACAATTTCGAAAGCTCCACCAACCCGCCTCCAAAAGTTCCTCCATTTGAGCTTTTGCCAAAGTTCATTTCATGTCACTCAACCTTTATGGTTGTTGAAAAATATGGGTATCATCACCCAAGATGATGCATGTACCTCTTGCCCCTTGAACTTGCTCAACTCCTTGAAATTAAAAACAAAACAATGAACATAATTTTGCAACAACTATCACAAATCTTGTGTACCTCACCTCTTGTTACCATAGGACCAATTTTTGGTTCCCATGTTTTCATAGTTATAGGTGCCTTGGGCTTGGATGGTGACTCATCCCTATTGCTTGAGGTGGAGGCTAAACATTATAATTGTTACAAGGTTGATATGGGAACCTTGCCACATGAAGCCCCCATTCCATGTGTATTTGAAGTTCTTTCAACAAGTCTTCAAATGAGTTCAAATTAATCTTGGATGCCAAAAATGCATTTGATTTATATTGCCATCATTGCAAACATTGAATCCTCATGGCATCCATCACCTTTTCCTTTAATATAAAATCTCATTGTTGCCAAAGATGTTTGGCCCATTTTGGAATGCCACATGTCACCTCATGATCATGCTACCCCTATTGTGTGAATGTGTTTGTCCCATGATGAAATGCAAGATAAAGACAATTCATGGGGGCTAGGTGGGTGGGAATTGAATAATCAACATTGGTCAACCAATCTTAAGTTAATAACCTAGGTGAGATTATTCAAGTGCATGACTTAACCAAGGACTTGACCTTTAATTGCCTTCAACAAGCCAAAAATTTGGGTAGTGTGGGTATGGAACCCCATAACACATTTTCGTTTGCTAGTATTTGAATTCCTCCCAACAAGAATGCTAAAGATCCCAAATCATGTCATGACCATTACCACAAAAAAATGTGAATTTGGAAAGTTCATGATCATGGGCCAAGTTGCCTATGGTTGGCCCACCTCTTTTACAATGGAAAAATGGTGGCCAATATTGTGTCACACACTTTGTGATGTGTGTCCTAAATCCAAAGTGGCATCCATAGTGAAACCCTTAGGTTGTCACATTAAATAGCCCATTGCAACAAACCAAGTGATGTTAAATTAATCCATAACCATTGTGTATGAGATTTCACTATTGTAACATCCACCAAAATTGGTTCACCCAACCAAGTATGAACTTGATGCCATGTCACCAAAACTTGTGGTCATGAGTCATCTAATGGAGGGACATTCTATAAAATGTAAATGAATGGTTGTTCTTGAGTGTGTTATATATATAACAACACTTGTAGTAGGTCCCAAAAACATTTTGATCATGGGTCAAACAAACCACCACATGTACTTGCTTAAGAATGGCACAACCTTGACATGGCTAGCTAGTTATCATCATATCCATTATGCCAACATCATCCAAATCTTGCATCTCTAGCAATGTAATGTCCTAATGTAATGCCCCCAAATATCCATGCATAGTTGTGTTTGGTAACAACTTTAAATATTAATTCAACACCATTCCCACATGGTGCATGGAAACCTTTTGGGCTATGGTGTTGGGGTCCACATATAATTATTTGTGAACCCATATACCTACTTGAAGCACCATAGCCAATTGGTGCTTATGCCTCCAAACAACTCCAATAAACATACCCTCTTTCAAGAAGTTGCCATAAAATACTTGTGGCCCATAATAAAGTGTATCATGGTGGGCCATCCAATGGTAACATTGCCAATTGACCTATGGGTGTTAGTAGTAAACTTTGCCATGTCTACATGACACATCAAGTAGTTGTTTTCTCCAATTGATCCAAAGTTCCCACAATGGTGGTGGGTCACATGTGGACAATGCAACATGGATTGAATATTTTTGTTTCATATCTTCAAGTGAAGGTGCAACATCATCTTTATCCAAATTTCCCCACACTAGTTCCAACCCCCAAGGTAGTGTTGGTAAATCCAATTAACATGGTAACACCATCAACTAATCCAACACCTTGTGCAAAATATTGGATAGGGAATTGAGCTTAACACCCATTTCTTCATTACCACCTAGGATTAAATAGTTTAATACAAACCCTTTCTCACAAGTTCAATACAAATCCAATAGGATACAACACAACACCCCTAACCAACACATCATATTTTGTAGCATTTGTCAGTATGACTCAAACTCAAATGAATGATTAGTTTGTTTGCTAGTTGGGGTTCACTTGCACCAAAATGTTAGTTTCGGTAAACTCATGGGCCTTCTTTGATGTTTGAATTTAATATGGACATGGTTTAAAGTCCTCATTTGTCATGCCAAGACCCAAAAGTGTTGATTGGCCTCACATCACTAGTTGGGAATGTTAAAGCTAGCCAATAATATCCCATGTTCAAAAACAAAGGAAATAGGAACACAAAGTGGAATACATTTATGCAATGTTAGTAATGACAAAATGATAACTAGAATAAAAGAAAAGTCAAATAAGTGATAATACAAATAGACTATTGAAGTCTTGTATAAACTTAATTTAGTGGAGAAATGCAAATATTAAACAAAAACATCTTCAAGATTATTAAATACATACAACTTTGAAATGAAAATACAGAACAAAATTATATAGTGATGGAAATAATGATTTCAAAAAAAAATTTAAATGCATAACAATCAACACAAGTTATAAGCAACAAGTTTTACCAAGCCTTCCGCAAGGTTGACTACTAAGTACATGAAAATTTAAGTGCCCCAAAACAATGATTACATTGAAAATAATAGATTTCCTAAAAACCCCTTTTAAAATTATCTAAAAATCCTAATTGACAGTTGACCTCCTAACATTAAAATTTTGGTATTAAAAAGAGTTAGAGATCTCGATAGTAAATATTTGGTAATTATTTTTAGTATTCCTTTTTTTATACAACTTCTAGTAGTTAAGAATCGGTAGAAGTTTTTTATTTTTATATCTTTTTTTTAAAAAAACCTTTCAATGTTCATAAGGCATTAATGTCTAGTAAAACCTTTTGAGGGAAAAATGTTTGCCCATGTTTGTGTTTCTTGAATTGAAAAACACCTTCTTTGTTACACACCAAAACCACTTCTCGTTGGAAGGTTGAATAATTTAGCAACTATAACTTGCCATGGAGGAGGAATGTCCACCTCAAAATGTATTGTCTTTTTAAAAAGTCTTTAGGTTAGTTGTTGGTAACAACTTTGAAGCCATGTTCACACCAAGCTTGACATTGCCCCACCTTCACATAAAATGGCTACAAGTCAAAAAATGGAAGTTGATCACATTTTAAAGGTTGCCATTGTGATGATAAAAAACAATGGATATGGCAAATGGATGTAACCACCCTTAACATCACCCCACTCACATCCAACCTAGAAGATCAAGATCCTCCTTTCGTTGGCCCCATGGGAACATGCCCCATGTTTAGGGATGTGGATGTACGGGTTAGCATAGTTTTAATCAATGTAAATGATTGGGGAAGACACATTCGGCATTTAGCTTCCCCCTTTTGAAGGTCAAGTTCCTCATCATTTCCTTGTGGCTTTAAGGAATGTGAGTTAGAACATGTAACTACGATTGATGAATCCACCTCGAGTGGATCAAAAAAAAAACAATGGCTTCCACCTCAAAAAATGTGCATCATGGGGTACATTAGTGGAACCAACAAATCCTACTTCACAAAAGAATCTCAACTAGGATCCAATCTTAAGTATGTGGGTGCACTTGTGGAACTTTGTGCTACCACCTTCTTCTCTTCCAATTTTTGACTTGCCATGTTGCTGTTCAATATTTCCAACCTAACAAATAAATCATGTGTGATGGCAATGCCAACACCTTGGCCTTGTTCATTGGCCTTATTTGAGGCTTTACCTATGGTTTTGCCCTTGGTTTGAGAATCATTGTTTCCCCCACACCCCCTTTAGCCTTTACCATTGTTATTGTTGATAGATTTGTAGGGACAATTTTTGAACACAATGAGTAACAATGGTCAATGTCATGACCCTCAACACCACAATGTTCACACATTAATAGAAAAACATGGTTTTTCAAGCTATCCAAGTTGATTAATTGGTTGATTTTAATTAATGAAATGTCCATTTTCAATAAAGGTTCATTGTATAAATGGACGTTATAGTTATTGAACAATCAATTTGATTAATGATGATCCATTTAATTACCTATCAAATGAGACATCTAGTCAAGTTGGACAAAAAATGATACCATTGGTCAAGATGGCCCATGGGTTTAAAAAAAAATAGATCTCATCAAGTTGGACAAACAAAAACGACATCCTACTTACTTATTGTCCTACTTACTAAATGATTAATTAGAACCTTTCGACTAGTAGGTAGGTAGGTAGGTAGGTAGTTGTAGTAAGTAAACATGTAGGATGTCATTGGTCAAGATGGCCAATGGGTTTTAATCAAATAGAACATTTGGTCAAGTTGGACAAACAAAAATGACATCCTACTTACCTATTATGGTACATATTAGGGACCTAAATCATTTTAAGCTAGCTACTATGGTAGGTAGGCGGGTGGGTGGGTAAGTTAAGTTGTTAGATGGCCAATACACCTTCTACCTCTTAAATTACCTATTTAATTATTTTTAAATTACCATCTTATTTTCTTACATAAGTCTACTATATATAATATAAGATGTCAAATACAAAAGTTGACAACTTAGGAAGTTGTAGTCCATTGGTGAGGACTTGGTCTATCATCATGGAAATGAGGGGTTCAATTTTTAATATTTGTAACCTATTTTCATATTTAAAAGGTTAGGTTAAATAGGCTAGGTAGGGTAGTTAAGTTAGACTATCACTTAGCTACCTACATTTTCAACCTATTTACCACTGTAATTTGAATTTGAATAGTCAAAATGACCAATCAAATGATCCATTGCCTCGCTAGTCAAAAGAACTAATTAAAAATGATTGGTGAAAGTGACTAGTCAAAATGACCACCTAGTCACAATGGACATGTTAAAATCAACTTGTCCAAAATGACAAGGGTTTTTTTATGACTATTTTAATGGGTTTTTTACTAAAATTTCCAATAAGAAAACTTGTGTTTTCTACTAATGACATTCTTTGGTACTTGAAGTTAGGGATTTGAATGTAAATGTTTTACCCTTATTTGGGCATTCATTTTCATGTGTGAGGACCTACATAGGTTTAACACATAACCCTTTGGTTTTTTTCTACCAAAAAAAGTGGGGAATGCCCATATGAACCCTCCTTTTGACCCTTTTTGGTCTTCTCACTCTAGGTAGCTATTGATTTGTCCTTTGAATCCTTTTGGGTGGTCATCATGGTGATAGCAAGCTTACCAACTTCCACCACAAAAAGTCCCCAATCAATCTTTTTCATAATGTGGAATTTTTTTTCCAATGTGACTTAAACACCCAAAATTAATGATGAGTCAAGGTTTTGCCATCCTTTGCACCTTCTTGTTCTTTTTTAGACATGTACAACTACACCAATTGCCATTCCATGAAAGCATCATTGCTTTCCTTGGCAAATCATGCCATCTTCATGTACATAATGCATGGAATATCATCATTTTTCTTTTGAAAATCCTAGATCCTTTTACATTTGATATTTGCAAATGCCCCCATGCTCAAGTTCCAAAAGTTGGATTTGATTCAATGGGTTAAATGGTGGTGGGTTACCAATGGCTTTAATGACACCCAATGTTGTTTGAAAAACTTTTGACATAAAAAATGTCTAGGATATATTGAGTTCACACAAATCACAACACCCAAACTTTTAGTGGAGGAATATGATGAATCATCTTGGGAATCAATGTTGGGTTGACTAACAAGTCACCCCCATCATTTTCATCCCCTCTAAGTGAGAATTGTCATGAATTCCATGCAGCATGTATAATATTTTTCCACTACCTATAATTTCATTGAACCATAACACATTCTAACCAATTCATGTAAGTTTCCATTGCCTCATGCTCCAAATGTTGAGGTAGGAGTTCAAATCCCCACCAAGGATTAAAAGACAAGTTCCCTATTGGCCACATCTAGGTCTTAAAGTGTAGGTTCCATTGAGTGAAATGGTGCCCACTTGTCCAAGGAAGCAACATTTAATAAACCTAAGGCCCTCATATCATTTTTCATATCTTTATATGAATTCATAACAAATGTGAAACATGTAAGAAATTTTTTTTTGCCTTTTTGGTCCATGTTGTTTCATAAAAAATTTCAACACGTTCAGCCTTTGGGGATGATTAAATGTAGTATTGTCTTTGAATCCATATGTAATGTGCCCTTAAGTTGTAACCTTATCCCAAATATGGGTAACTAATCTTGTTGAACCTATTGCGGCTATAACCGAAAATTAAACTTAAAAGGCACATGCATGGATACCCATCAAGCTTCATAAGGCTAGACATACATGATGGCTCATTATGAACACAACAAAAATGATATACAATGGTCATCACTTCAATTTCATTGCCATACCATAACCAATGGAACAATATTAATGATCAAATCCAAGAAATGCTTATAATAACACAAACCCAAGTTCACAACCTAATCAATATGTTTGGGCTACTTAGGAATCCAAGAGAACCTATTCAATGGTCAAAATTGGTGGGTAGTTACCCATTAAGAAAACAAGGTTTTTTTGACTGGGAAAATTGGTCAAAAGGTACCCCAAATGGCCCTTGTCTGACTTGATCAAGGTGCCATCTTGGATAAGTTGTTTTGGACTTGGCCATTTTGACTAGGTCTTTTTGGTTGGTTGTTTTGATTAGATTTTTTGACTATCTTTTTTACTAGTCAACAATATTTTGACAATAATTATATATGATTTAATTTTTAGATAATAATTATATATTATATAATAATTATAATCATATTTATTTATCTATTAATTAATAAAATAATTTACCTACCTACATTATCTAGCTTAAGGATAAATGCATATTACAGTGGACCAAAAAATGCACCAAATAATCCATTTCTACATTTTTTTCGTGTTGTCATCACCTTTAAAATGAATTTTCCAATCAAAAATTAAATTTTTACAATAAATATGTTTTGTACATTTTTTTGAATACATTATAAAAACACATTCAGTAAAAACACTTGAATCAAACTCAAAAAATACATATTGAAAAGTACTTGTGAATTATGACCTTCCAAATAAGTATTCAAATGCCCACTTTCATTAATAATGACATCCTTAATAAGAATTTTAATTTCCATTTTAATCATACAACTTGTGGTAAAGTACTATCAAACAAATAATTTAATAACCCAAGATCTATGAATCCATTACAATGATTTAGGGACTAAATAAAGATTATGACTAAATTTAAGACACAAGTTTTAAAATCTTCCCTAAACCAAAAATAGGGGGGTTTTTTTTTTTTAATATGTTATTTCTACAATAATATAGATAATATATGTGAGTCCTTTTTTTCAAAATAAAAAAAATTAACTTAAAAAAATCATGTAATTAGAGGATTAAGAATTTTTACATTGTGACAAAACAAAAGGGGCATTGTAGTATGCATTTACCTTTAGGCCCCCTAAACTAGGGAGCCTAGGCAAGGTGGCCAACTTTAGACGTACTTGCCTAAATGGCTTAAGTTAGCTATCTAAGCCATGTAAAACCAAGCTCATTTAGGTAGCCAATGTTGTATGTGTGAGGATTTGAATTCCTCACCTCCACTTTGGGGAGTTAAATTCTTACCATTGAACTACCATTTCAAAAGTTGAAAACTTTTGTTGTCATATTATAATAAACTTGATTGAATTTTGTGTTTTGATGTACATATTATAATATTCATTAATGAACTTCAATATTTTTGTATTACTTATTTAAGTAAGAAGTTATACCATGTGCCAAATATCTACCTAGATAACATGTAGATACTTACACCTAATAAGCTATTACATACTATTAGCTCAATTAATAATTAATAAAAATAAATAACAATGATTGATTAATTACTATCAATTATAAATAAATAAATAAATAATATCAATGATTAATAATTGATTATTTCTTATTGATTATTAAATTCTAAATGTTAAATGATAATTATTATTATTAATTAATAATTATTCAACATAAATGGCTGATTATTGGATATTTTCTATGAAGTATTAATTATTAAAAATTTATTAATCATTATTTATTTTTAAATTATTGGTTATTGATTATCAATTAATATATAATAAATTAATATTAACTAAAAAATTATTTAAAAATAATTTCAATAATTATATTTGACTACTATTAATTTTTATAAATTTTTATCAAATATAAGCCAATTTTTTGATACTTTTGATAACAATGATTAATCAATTAACAACTTGATGGATAAATTAGTCATTGGCTATTAATTAATATTTATTTGGTGATGAACTAATTATATAAAATATTAATCATAAATTATTGACTATTGATTGTCAATTATTAAATATCAACTAATTAATGTATTAAGTTTAAATATTTATATGTGCTTAAAGGTGGCATGTAGGTAGCCTATTAAACTTTATAAATACATATTAGGTGTAATATGCTTAACTTAGAGCCTATTAACTATGAATTTAGATTTGGTATGTACTCTAAGAAAAATAAACTTGTAGGCTAAGTAGCCAAATTAGTTTGGTTGATTTGACTAAATATCAAATTAGAATGGTCAATTTTACTAATTTAAAATCACAATGGCCATTGAGTATGGTCAATTTGACTAAACCTTGGTCATCTTGATGGACCTCTCACCTTTTTGACCAGATGTTTAATTTGTCGCATGGTAAAAAATGCCATTTCAATTAAATGTTTAAATCAAAAGTAATTCATGTCTTTCATGCCTCAAACCTTTAGTTAGAATGACCATCCCCCTTGCTCAATGTGGACATTTTAGTCAAGTTGACCTTTTGAAAATTCACATTTTTTGTAGTGTAGCCTAGTCCTATGTTTAGCCATTAACCACACCAATTACAACCCCAAGGTTCATTGCGGTAGTTAGCACACATGGGAAGGCTCATAATTTTTTACCTTAGGTTTCCCATCAAGTAGTATACACATGTTTCCAAGAGATCAACCCATAAATGTGTGTTTGATTTAAGGTGTTAACTAATGGCACACAATTCGGCAAACCTTTTTACCTCTTGAAAATAACTAACAATTCAACTAACATAATGATAGGAATTATGTGCATAACACAACACCAAAGGGGGATTTTAACAACAAATAATCAAAATACATGCATTATTTCATGCCACTTCGTAAGTTAACAATCTTTGTCATATTACAACAAACTATTACAAGAAAAAACTAATGGCATAACATTTTTTGTTTATTGATGGTACAACAGTCCACCAATTGTGGGTCTAGTAAGTAATGCTTATGCACATAGAAATTTGATGGTCACAAATTTGTCATGCACCAACTAGCTCCCACACCCACGTCATGAGCCACATTTAAAATTTTTTTTAAACAATTTTCTTTCAAAATGAACTGAAACTTCCCACATGCATTGTCCTCTTGTCCAAAACTCCAATACCATAAACATCTCACCAATCCAACCTTGTATGAGGCCACAACAAATTTCCAAAAGAGATTCCAAAATTAATCAACATGGATGAAATTTGTTTTTTAAAAAAATTGTATAACCCAAGATTGTGGTTTGGATCCAATCTTGGATCTTGAACCTTGTGAGCCTCTGAAACTTCAAGGTCCAAAAGAATTCTTATGAAATTTGGTGGTGATGGCGGGGCACCATTAGGTCCACCATCACTACAAACTCCATAGAAGATTTTTGTGGTGGTGACACTAGTAAAAATCAACCAAAATGTAACCATTCCATTTACAACTACATGCGACTTGTAGTCGTTTGCGATTAGATTTGGGAATATTTGCAACTACAAGACCAACTTTCATCTATTTTGGTCATTTTCACAACTATGATGCAACTATTAGAAATTTCATCCTATTGGTTACATCAATTTTACATTTATTTTCATCCATTAATAGGTTGATATGTCCCATTAAACGCAATAGTCGCCAAATTAGTTGCATCCTAAAGGTATTCTACAATGACATAGGGGTGTATTTTAATGTATGTACTAAATACATATGTATATTGTTCATATAATGAATCTCAAAATTAATATTTGAACTTTGAATTTTTTTATTCAAATCTGAAAATTCATATTTCAATTATGGAAACTATTCTTTAAATTTTAAAAAATATATTAGAATTTGAAACTTGATATTTGAATCTGAAAATTGTTATTCCAATTTTTTAAAACATTATTTGAATTTGAAAATTTTGATTTGAATATGATATTTTCAATTCAAAAACACTTATTTGATCTAAAAATTGATTTTGAATTCTAAATTAATATTTTCGAATCCAAAAATTAGAATTTCAATTCAGAAAATTATTAATTAATCATAAAAATGGACATTTTAATTTTGAATATTTTTATGTGAATATGAAATGAAATTTTATATTTCAACTCTGAAAAATTTTCATTTAAATTTTAAATAATAATTTAATTTGAACCTGAAATTTAAATTCCAAATTATTATTTTGGATTCTCAAAAGTAATGCTTCAAGTCTGAAAATCAATAATTGAGTCTCAAAATGGACATTTCAATTTTGAATATTGTTATTTGAATATGAAATTAACATTTCAATTCTGAAAATTGTTATTTAAATTCAAAAAACTTATTTGATCTACAAACTGATATTTGAATTCTAAATTATTATTTTCGAATCTAAAAATTATTATTTCAATTTTAAAAACTTTATTGAGTCTAGAAATCGACAACTTGATTTTAAATATTTTAATTTGAACTTCAAATTTGATATTTGAATTCTGAAGTTTAAAATTTAAATTTTAGGAAATTATTTGACTTGAAAGTTGAAATTTGAATTCTAAATTATTATTTTGGATTTTCAAAATTAATATTTCAATTCAGAAAATTATTAATTGAGTCTTAAATTGGAAATTTTAATTTTGAATATTATTATATGAATCTGAAAATTAACATTTTCAATTTTATAATTTTTTATTTAACTTCAAAAAACTTATTTGATCTAAAACTTGATATTTGAATTCTGAATTACTATTTTGGAATCTTAAATTTATATTTTAATTCAAAAAAATTATTTTTTGAATTTCAAGGGTTTTTCCTACTAATGTTATCCATAATAAATCACTTTTATAAGTTATTATAATTGATTATGTTCATTAAATCTAAGTGACACTAAATTATTATTATAACATAGATTTGTATATTATATAATTTATATTCTTATATTAGAAGCAATTAATTAATTAAATTAATGCGACATTACTTTGAAATCATTCTAATTACTTCAGATAAGAATTAATTAGTATATGCATAATTATTTTCTAATTGAACATAATCATTCACTCTCTTTAATTTATAACTTCAAACCTGAATTAAAAATTTGGAAAAATTATAGTGTAGTTAAAATAAATATTTTACTGATTTTAATTTCATGAATTATTATATAATAATATTATCTTAAATTGTTTTGTGATTAATTATCTATGATAAATAGTTTATAGTAATTTTATAGTAATGATGAAAATTAATGTTATGTTTAACAAATTATTGTATTTGTAGTCAATAATTACCAAGAGAAAAAAATTACTTGACCTATAATAGTTTTTACAACAATAAATGTTCTTAGATAGTAAGTAATGTAATTAGTTGAATAACAATTTAAAAAAAATTCGTGTAAGAATTTTCTTTTTAAAAAAATTGTTAATTCGTTATTTATAATTTTAAAATAATATTTAAAATATTTAATTTTAAATTACAGTCATTAAATTAGTTTCACATTAATTATATTATATACAATTCGATCAGATTCTAAAAAGTAATAAAATATGTATTAATAATTTGTGAGTAACTAGATAGCTAGTTTGTTAAATATTAAGAAAGTATTACTCATTTAAATAATTGATAATGAATAATGAATATTTGTAGTCATGTATAGTTTATAATTTAAATATATGTAAATTTCATCTTTATTAATTAAATGATTATAATTATCTAGTACTTGAATTGTTTTAAAATTTAAAAACTAAGAAAGTAAGGCATGAAGAAAGTTTTGGAATTACAATTTATTTTGTAAGGAAGTTGTAACTTCAAAACTTATCCCATATTGTTTGTTCTTCATTCCTATTTGGAACACTATATTAACAAGGGGGGTGTGCCTATCCAATTTCACATGAAGAAATTTGTGCACATGGGATTAATTAATCAAAAAGCTTAACCCAAAATAGAAAAACAAATAATGCACAGTTCTAAAGTACTTACCTCCCCAACCTACTTATTTATTTAACTAGGTAGGTACCTAGTTTGACCTACCAATCTAGGTCGGCCTATGTACCTACTTACTTGAGTACCTACTTAAGTACCTACCTATATGAGTAGGTATTTAGCTTATGAAGGTAAAACCTACCTACTTATTTTTTTGCCTAAGTAGGTAGGTAGGTAGGTAGGTAAGTAGGTAGGTAAGGATTATAGGCACCTATTTATGTACTTACCAACATAATATTAATATTTTTATTATTTTTTTAATATCACGTGGCATATTTACATTGGGTCACGTGTCATAATATAAGATCATCCAAGTATTTGAATTGAACGTCTTAGATTATTTCAAAATAATAATAATAAACATATATTAAGACACGTGACAACACATAATTTGCCTTCAATTGTGACCAAAATAGTTGCATTTTAGTTGCATGTGACAATACGTATACAATGGAGTCAAAGGATGAAATGTATTTATTGACTTTTTCTTTCATACAATAGATTTTGTCATTTACGATTAGTTTATCACATGCGACTTGTCTTAAGTGACTAGAGGGATTTTAGTTACAAAATGTCTCCTGCAACTAAAATTTAGTCACAAAGAGTAGTCGAAAATACATGTTTTTCTTCTAGTGTGATGGTGCTTGAACTCATTAAAGTGCCTTTCATTGGTGTTGTTCTCATTGTTGATGGTTCACATGAACACTTGGATGGCAACCACCATTAGTTGGAAGGAGGTCCATTAGAGTTCAAAGTTCAATGGCAATGTTGGGTGGTGGTAGGTTTGATGTTGCCCTTCAACCATTTTTGTTTTTGTTGTTATGCATTGCCAAGCAACACAAACTCCTAGCAATGGAAATTTGCATTGCCTTTTATTTTTTAAAGTTCTTTCAAGCTTGAGCTTCCTCAAATTTTGTCAATCTTGTTGCAATTTCCTCTTGACATGTTCTACAACAAATGAAATTTTCCAAAAAGAATAGATCAAGAAGCCATCAATTACCACTATTTTCTTGCATTCATGGTTGCTTTACATTGTTACCAAATTCCAATGTAGGAGTGCACAATCATTCATTTGGAAATGCATTGCTAGAATGATAACAAGCTAAAACCTTGATTTTGTTCATAGTTCATGCAACACCATGACCTTGAAATAATACTTAAGCAACACCTTTGTCCCCATTGTTCCCAAAAACCTCAAACATCCTAGATCAAGCCCAACTTGGATTTAATTTGCAAAGTGTTGTTCAATGAAAAATCTTGTCTAAAACACTAATTTTGTTTTTGGAGCATCTTTTGAAGTAGATCAAGATTGGCATTTAGTTGCAATTCCTACCCCCAACTACAACATTTTTTCTTACAACAACCTTTTTAGTACAAAATAAAACAAGTTTAATATAACACTGTCAATTAGATTGCATCTTTTGTGTTTAAAAGAAAACTCACTTGTAAACTACAAGAATCCAAGTTTGGAACACACAAAATAATTATTCATTTCTCCTATGTGTTTTGAAGTCTCAGAACACGAAAAATAAAATTATATATGTGTTTTGAAATCTCAAAACATGAAAAATAAAACTTTAGAGCCACACCATGAGATAAACCCCAAACCAAAAAAAGTTAAAACTCCAATTACATTGAATTAATTCCAACCACAAAATATAGAAAACGAATGTCCTGCAATAAATACCTAACAATTCTTATTGGATGAACATGAATGGGCCAAGGCTCAGAACAGGTATGGCGTTTCTCCTATGGAATAAGATATTCAAATATAAAATATTTTGCAAAAATGAAGTAGAATGGCTTTGCAAGCAAGAGTTTACTGACCTCCCTTTTAAACCGGCATGCCACAAGAAACTCCCCTTTAAAGCCTTATGGGTAGCTTGCAAACCGCCATCGTTAAAACACACATTACTCAAGTCTAGTAAATCACGATGGAAAACTGAGGGCACATAGGTGCATTTGTGGCAACCCTTGGAAGTGGCTTAGGGTATTGAATAGTTGTCACCTTAGTTGGTTTGCATGTGTGTTGAGAACAACTAATCAACGTTAGGGAACTAGAACTACCCAAGTCACATGTGATTCCATGTGCTTTTAGAGATGGGTATTTCATATACATTCATCCTTCATAGGTTTAAGAATGGGCTTTTTGTGTACATGCATGGGTCATGCTTTAAATGGTGGGCCTTTAAAGTCAATATAGTGGTCATCTTTTTAAAGATAGACCCGTCAAGCACATACATGAAGCATGCTTTAAGGCATGGGACTTCTAGGTTCATACATGGATCATGTTCTTAAAGAAGAGCTTTTCAATTACATGCATGGGTCATGTTTATAAGGATGGACCTTTTAGTTGCACAATGTGGGTCATGCATTTTAAGATGGTCCTTTTAGTCATATACATGGGTGGTGCATTGCTTAATATGCACATACACACACATATGATATTTATGCACTTGAGATGAAAATAGGATGTGAGAATGCACTGATTGTGTATTTACTTTGTATTATGAGAACTCTTATATATCTCCAATCATTCCACTCATGTTTATAATGGTTAGCAAAAATTAGGGGACTGTGCAAAGTGGGCACACTCATAGTTGAGGTTTGTCATATATGACATTTCAAGATTCATGCCCATGTGTTACATAATATATGGCCTTTCCCTTTACTTCAGTCCCAGTTGATTTCCAAGACAACATTGACTGATAATATCAAACTTTGAACATGTGCAACGAAATGCTTTTAGGGAAAATCGATGGTTCAACAAGTATGTACCCTTTAGTCCCTTGTTTTCTATTCTTATACATCTCCAATCAGTCCACCCATGCGCTGCCTTAGGGTCTCTTACCATAAGGCGGTTGTGATCACAGCAATACACACAGTCTGTTGTGATCACATCAGCCTCACGAAATCCCATTCACATTGGGCCTTGTTTCCTGCTGCTGTGACTGTTCTGATGGAGAGCCAAAGTGTGGTGAAAATATGTAATTAATCATGTTACTAACTGTGAGAACACATGTTCTCATTAAGAAGGGATAGATGTCAATTTATTGTGGGTCACAACTGGCCTCACAGATCTATTGGTGAATGCTTAATGTTTGACCAATAGAGCTATGAGATGAACCTACGACAACTGGTCAATGCTGTGAGGTGACTCTGACCACAACTAGTGGAAAAACCATAAAGGAAAAACTGCTGTGGTCATAAAATCACATCAGCCTAACGGAAAGATGTCCTTCTAGTGTGATTTGATCCCCCTTAAAGTTGAAAACCCTGCAAGTCCCAATTAATAAAACTTTTGAAAAAGTCCAAGTGAAAGCTCCCTAGTAATTTAAATGCATTGAATCGTAAGTCACAGATCTTTATATGTACAAATAACAAATTTCAAGCTAACGTAGTGACATCTAAAGATCCTTGTTATTCATTTAACAAATCTATGTCCAGTTACACAACTATTCTGAAATACTTTCAAGGAATAATGTGCAGTTATGAAAGTGTTAATAATTGAAACAATGTATATTTTTATATTTTATTAAATATGTATGTATAAAAACAATTATGTATGAGAAGAAGATTGCATTCAAAGAATCCAACATATTAGTTGGAAGTGTGAAAAATTATCCAGATTGCGTTGAGACTTGAGACATCAATTTTTGGTACCCCACACATGACTTAGGCTCGCTTGTTAAAGGAGGGAAGATAGGGTGAATAGTGTAAGTATGTGACAAAGTTTCAGTTGAAAATGGAAAGGTTGCTGATGTTACTACATGATGCACCCATGTTCAATAAGTCGTGGATGTGGTCTAATTTTCAATTCTGTGTGAATGGAAATCAAAACTTGGCACACACTTCTAACTATTTGTGCATTGGGAGAAGGAGGAGAACTTTCAACGATTAGGACAAGCGAACATTCTTCATGAACAGATTTCACTCACCTCAATTGCGCAGAATGGATTATAAAGGCATTAAGTGCAATTGGAACCAAATCTGATCGTAGACTTGCACAAACTTCACCATATTATTCATGTAGTATATTTTGCATGTCTCAATGGGACTACAACCTAATGGCTTTTTTTTTTTAAATCTAAAATTCTCTCAAAATCAGGACACTGTGTCATGTTTTAGGAAGCTCATAACTCCTAAAAAGTTGACCAAATTGAACATGAAAGTATGTCATATTGTAAATCTCATGAAGAGCTTTTCAACATTATACCAAACTTCTAAATTAGACATCATTTAAAAAATTGACATATGAAAAGTTCGTTACGAGTCTTTTTGACAATTTCTATCTCAACTCTTTAAATAAATACAACTCTTGGGAAACAACTCAATGTAAGTCCAATTTATGACATTCAATTTAAAGATCTTTCCAATGAGCCAAAGATCATATGGTTTGGACAAGGTTTGCAAATATTTTGATGTAATGGTTACATGTAGAAAAGGTGTGAATACATACAATGAACATATGTAAAACACAACATACATAAGGATAGCCAAGGCACCCATTTCTCTAGTCTCATCAGACACCATCAAACAAAAGCAAAATGAAAAGACAAAACGCAAAAGCCCATTTCAAACATGTCCTCTTATTTCATTTGAAACCAATTCTTTCATAAATAAAGGGAATTATAGTTCCTTTATGGACTGTGAGAGACAAATTGAATATTCAATGTTTTATCCAAATTTGGTGAATGTCTCAATATGAATCTCTTTAGTTTATTTCAGCTGTAAACTTTATTCACCACCTGCCTTTCAAAGTTTCATACAACAATACCACCCACCAGTACCCCACTTTTGGAATACATGTTTGGGGAAAGCATGATACATTAGACTAAAGTTTGTATCGTAGACAACATGTGCCAAGATTGAAACAAATAATATAATGTAATTTTTTGATACATTGGTTATAATCAATTGTTGGTTTCAAATTTGAATGCACATAATAATGATTTGATGGAGTATTTGTAAGGTGAGAAATTTGACCTTAGTTGTTATGGATTTGTCAAAAGTACATATGAAGTATTTGAAATTGTGTAGGAAGTGAAAAGGAACTAGTTTGGTACATTCAATATTGATGTATTGAATGTTTTAGAAGAATTTGTGATGTTCATTAGTTATGTTTGCATCATTATACATTGATTCGAACCCTTGAAATGTGACACCAATAATTCTATTCTATTTTTGAATTAAGTTCACAAGTCCACATTCAGTGAGGAAAATCATTCCAGAATCTTACAAGAAGACCATAAGGCATGGTCAACAACACACAAGTTATCAATTTTTTTTAGAAGTCAGAATTTTTACTGAAGGCAACTTGGAATCTCTAAAACCATTTTTTGTGCAATTTGTTTCTACTTTTTGTAGGATAATCAAGGTAAATTGAATCACTATTTCGTCATGATTTGGATATGCTTTTGCACTAGAAAAGAATAGGTGGGTTGGCCACAATACTCAGCAAAGATGAGCAAGAATAAAAAGGCACATTTGTCACGGTGTCTGCTGCAACAGTAGGCAATGAACAAGGTGGCAAGTGAGTTCACTTCACTTTATCATTGCACATGAATTCTAGCTTGGTAAATGAAATGTCAGCAAGTTTCTTGCCAATTCTATCTAGAATTGCAAGGTTTAAGGTTATGTAATTGTTGTTGCGTTGTGGTAAAGGCAGGCATTGCAGCGACATTATCATATGTGCCACCAATAATCAACTTCCATCATAGTAATTAAATATTTTATTCTAGGGTCAGTTTCATCCTTAAATAATCCCTAAATAGTGAAACAATTTTTTATGAAAATAGGAAGCTGAGGTGTGAAAAACTATAACTTGTGATAATTATGATGGTTTTTCACACCTCAGCTTCATGTTTTCACTCCTTGTATAACAATATCATAGGAGATCATGCAAAAAGATCAAATTAATAAAACGAAATAATTTATCTTGTCAATGTGGAAGCTGACACTAGGCTACAGTATTTTGAAAAATGAGCTCAATAGCCCCAATCTGAATAATATAAAAAATTTACACTTAAATATAAGTATGAAGGTCTTGTCAGAGCACATAAACTACCAAGATCAAAGAATGGGTCCAAAGTGCATAAAAATAATGACAAATTATAACAAAGCATGCCTACACTTAAGTCAACCAAAAATACAATAATCTAAAACAAGGTGATTCAAAGTATGTAAGAAAAACATTCAAATCATAGTTAAAGCATAAAATTTTATTTCAAATTGATGTTGAACATATTAATGGTAATGTGGTTGTACTTATATTTTTTGGGTATGTGATTCAACTCAGGTTTACATATGGCTCATTATCCAAGGAACGTTTTTAACACCTTCCCAACTGCATTAATGAATGATGATAGATGAATGTCATCCATGTGTGTGAAAAATGGATGCTTAAAAATAAACGTTTCTTGACAACAAAGAATTATATAAAATTTAACCTCTTGTGTGAAATGCCATCTTCTACAACCAAGTCTTTACAAACCTTGGAAGAAGCCCATGACAGTGTTAATGCTCCCAGTGAGCTGATTACAAGAAATAATCTGCTGCCAAGGCATTTTTGGAGTGTTTTCCAAGTCCCTTGTGTGGCAGCATTATCCTCTCCTTTATTCCTCTGCCTCACACATGCGCACGTCTGTTGTGTTTCTTCGCGCGCGTGCTTTGTTTTTCGGTCGGATTGTTTTGTGTTTACAGCAACGGGCGGCTCCGACGTGGAAATGGCAAGTATGGCCGTGACTTGTGCATCCTTGTCTCAAATGATATTGTCAACTGCCATGGCAGCAGACCGGAGGAGGAATAGCAGCTGCTGCGGGGCCTCACGAGCGGAGGCAGCTGGGACTAACATGAGCGTGAGGGGACTCAAGACGTTCGGAGGATTGAAACCAGAGAGCAAGCTTAATGTGATGGGTTTTGGTGTGTCGCAGTGCACGGAGCAGGCGTTTGTAGCCATAATGCGGGCGCAGTGCTTTGCTGGTCGAGTTGGCGGAGCTAGAGCTAAAGGCGGCGCCATAGCCACAAAATGCGATGTCGCATCTGAGGCTTTCACTGTCGTGCCCATCATGAGTGGGTTGGTTCTTGTGGGCGTTGCTCTAGGCTTTGTACTGCTGCGCGTGGAAGCGGCGATCGAAGAATCGGAGTAGGATGAGACTTGAATGTACAATTTGCAGAGTAAGCATATGCCTGCGCTTCTCTTCCTTTCTCTCTCTCTCAAAACCTGCATTACCATCGCCATCGAGAGTTGGAATTGAAGAAGGCACGTTCGTTGCCATTGATTTTACCCGAGAAAATTGTGTCACATTGCAAATGACCTCTTCATTTCTCTGCACAATTATTGCTCTAGACTGCAAATTGGTTGCAAATACTCTTGTTAGCAAGCTTGACTGCCGTATGTGTTCAATCATTGCAGCTTGTATTAAGTCCATGACTTGTGTCCTAGCTCAAAAATGTGCATCTTCAAACTGCTTGTGGTTTTAAAACTGCTGGACAAAGTTCCATTCTCATTGCTTCACAATCATAGGCTTCAGAATGTGATGTAAACCATCAAATTCACACAACAGGTTCTTATCAGTGCTGGCTCAGTGACCTGTTTGTTCTTCTTCAGTTCAGTTACTTTCGTTCTTTTTTGTGTTCCTCTTTCCTCTTGGTTTTCATTGATCTTGTTGTTCTCTTTTAGGCTTTGTTGAGCTAGGCAGAATGAAGGCTGAGCTTCATGTTACTGCCTGTCTTGTGACAGAAATTCAATGTGTTGTACAATGTTTGACATTGACCTCCACCTACTGCTGGGAGCTGACAAAATTGGTGTGAATCATGTCAGATGGTCAATGTACCATACCTGTTGCTCTTGAAGGGTCCCTGAACACACATATCACCATTGCTCTGGTTCAAACTGCCCCAGTTTTAGGGTTTTTATTAGTTTTACCTCATTAGGGTTGGGTTTCCTCTTTTTCATGCTTGCCAATTGGTATGTTCAGATGTGTGACAATTTTGTAGTCCTGTACTACCGGACAAAATTGGCAATCGGTCATCTCTTGAGATCTGGAATCTCAACACCATCCTACATTCACTCCTCTTGCCTCAGTGATGAAAGTGGAATATTGTTCCAGTTTCTGAGGCTATGTCAAGTCTTTGATTCATTTCTCCTAAACAATCTCAGCTTCAGAGGAGCTTTGGTTGATTTCCTGATTTTTTCAGAACCTATGTGAGTTGAACAGAAGTGGAAAAGAAGAAAAGAGGCATGGTTCATTAAACCAGGTTCCATAAGAGCTCTTCTACAGGATGTTCTCCCACATTTTCTGGAGTGGCTTTATGCACAGGAGGCACATTAGATGAAGAGCCCAACAAATGACCTCTCCTTTGTGTACTGTATGTCGACAAGGCTGTAATGGATGCATGCACTGATAAATTGAATGCCTACATGAACAAGAGAAGCTCTACTATCTGAAAAGACACAGAAGAATGTCTGCCTAGATCATCAGCATGCCATGGCAGGAACACACCAGATGGGACCAGACTCTGCAGTCATAGATTCCACCATGTTAACAGGACAGGCATTGAAGCTGGTTGCTTTAGCATAGTATGGAGCATTGACAGAAGTTGCTCCTGAAGAGATGAAGTAAGCACCATTCATGATGAAATCACCAGAAGATCACCAGTTCCAGCTCTCAGTGGATGCAGATTTGCCACCACCATCATCAATGCACTTGGTAACCTTTAAAAAGTTCACACATTTCCTTCAGCAGATGCAAAAGCCAAGACTGTCATCCAATTGGAGGTTATTGCACAAAGAATATCTGATCTCTTCCAGTGATCAAGATAGATGAATCAAGAATGAGGGACTTTTCAGAAACATTGCTGTTCTGCATATAAAACTATATGATTTTGACAACTCTTTGTTTCTTACCTCCTTTAAATAGCAGTTTCCTGGAGCAAGCGAACGATTGCCTTCACTGTTGATGGTAGGAGCTTCACTGCCACCAACTGCATACATTCCCCATTGTGTGCAGTTATTTTTCACCACATGGAAATAACCATATCAGCGTCTGCACACAACAACAAAGACACCTCAGAATTTGTGATTTCTTCATGCTGTAGAAGGCCAGAAGGACCACAAAAGATTTTTTTCTTCTAGTTGTGAGCATTCAAGCAAATTCACACAACAACCAGAGGGATTCTGGTATCACATAAAATAGGAGTTACAGTTTACAATCTCAGAAAGAAGGACCTCAGTACAATGTTGGAAGTACTTAGAACAAGAAGGGTTCAACAAAGAGTTTAAATTATGCACCTTGGCATGTGTTGTACTAGACCTTCTCCAAACTGATTGAAGGCAATGGTGACCTGCATATTTTTGTCAATGGTGTCTCTTTGGTGAGCACCAAGCAACATCACCTATCAAGTCAAGAAAGGGTTTGGTGAGCACCGAGCAGCATCACCTGTCAAGTCAAGGAAGGGTTTGCATCGTGGACGAGGAAATGTTTGGCAAGGGAATAAGACATTCATAAATTAGAGACTCCTCAGGAGTCGAGAAACCATTAGCAGTTCCAAGACATTCGAGTGCCAATCCGATGGGACAACATGTACATGAATGAGCATTCAAAAGGAGAACAAGCGAGCAAAACCTCGATTGTCTTTCAGGCAGACTTTGGAGCGAAGTTTACCTTATTGTGATTGGTAAAATAGTTGTTGGAAATGGTGATGGCCATGGAGCCATGAATGGCGTCAATGAGGCTCTCGTTGCAGTTGGAGAAGTAGCATTGGTCCACCCAGACATCATGGGCTGCAAACGCATTGATGCCGTCTCCATCGCTTCCCCCTCTACGTCCGAAATGCGGGGGCGAGCCTCTGACGACCGCGTGTCCCGTAGATTTGCAGTCATGAATGTGGACGCCATGGATAATGATGTTGCTCAGATACTGGAATGTGAGGCAAGCGCCACCAGCGATGTGGACATTGTGATCGCGACCATCAATTGTCTTGAAGCTGTTCATGACAAGCTCCTCCTGAAGAGTGATCATCATGTTGCGTGCGAAGACGATCCAAAGAGGCTCACTTTTCACAACACCGTAGCGCAACGTGCCTGGAGCAGGATTGATGACATCGTAGTCAGTGTCATCAGTGACAACATGGATTTGCCCGTTCTTACCACCGATAGAATTCTTCCCGAATCCGGTCACACAGTCCGCCAGCGACTGTCTAGGGCTCTCCCAGTTGAAATCACACCGCCAGCAATCATCGATGGGATTTCCCGAGCCACACATCCCAAGCACTCTTCGCGTATAATTATTACTGCTCCTCTGCAAAACACTGCTGAAAATTGACGTCACGTAAATTTGGCCCACACTGGGTGCTTCACATTGTATACACCATGAAGGGCAGAGCCACGCAAGCATTCGACCAGTCTTCATGAAGAACATACAAAGAGTCCCCTGAGAAACTACTACACACCTTACCTTTTTCTCTGTAAAAGCTTGGAAATCGAGAACTGTAGAATCAAGAGCAAGAAATTAAATTTTCTCAATGTAATCCCAGCCATTTATATGTACCTTTTATCGACAAGATTCCGCGAGGAGCGCTTGCTGTGTTCATCAGCAGCAGCAGGAGTAACAACATTTTCAGCTGCACGCTCAACGTGCAGCGTGCGGGGGCGACGGGGGCGACGGGGGCGACTTCCTTCACAATGCAGCACAAAGTCTTGCCACTGCAATGCAACTCCGGAAAGCAAGAATACAACAAGGACTACTGTAAAGCGCTGATGGAAAAAACCCATTGAAAAGAGATCCTCCATACCAGACAAATCGCAATGCAAACTCAGTAGGCACTCGATTCCCAACGAACCCAAAAACCAAAACTTCCGGAAGGAAATTAAATAAACTTCCTAAAAACCAACAGTGCATATTAAGGAAGGTTTTCTCAACATGCTGAAAGATCCCATCCTTCGTATTCTTGTGCACATACTTTACCTGTGCAGGTGAGACATTTCTGCGAGGGATCCCAGCGTTTTGTTTTGGCAAATTTTCACCACATAAGAAAAAAACCAATGTGACTCATACAAAGGATTTTTGTGAAAAAAATCCACTAAAACTGCGAGAGTTCCAATGAATTTTTTTGGGGAAATCGCCATATTTTAAACTATAGGTTCCAGCAGGTCGCAAAAAATTAGCAGGATTCTTAAAATTTTCTAATTTCCTCTCTCACCTGTAACCAAGTTTGGCTAATTCCTCTTGCGGATGATCGCCAGTGTGACTACATCAAAAGATTGAAACAAACTCTGCCTGCAACTAGGTATCTAAACCTACTGAATGGATTCACCGGTGAGTTTGGGTGATTCAGTATTTCAGGGATGGCAAAGGAATTATACTTTAGCCCCCACCGGGTGGGTTTCGTGTCACAGGTCCTGCACCACCTCCTCCCTTTCGCCCTTAGATGCCCTTAGGTAGGTTTTATCATTTTTCGGCCTCCTCGAATGATTCTAATTCATCTGACACTGGCCAAACCACATGCTGGTAAGTCAGCATCCAAGATCCTAATCACAGATTAACCTTTTAACACAAGCTTTTGCTTTTTGTCTCAGGCAGAAGGGACTCAGCCCAGATGCGAATTTCTCAAATGGTTCAAGGCTTCATTGCCACTTGCAGCTCGACTGCAAGTCTAACAGTTAGACTCATTTCGTAGAGACCCTAGGCCCCTCCTCAACCATTGAACCATTTTTGCACACATTTGTGTTACATGACGATTTTTTGCATTGAGAGTCAAACTCAAATTGAGAATAAATTGTAACACCCATGCCAATATGGGGCCACCCCATGGTGACCCTAGCATGGGACCTGACTAACCAAGCCCACTTTTGGTCTCGCCTAGAAAGGTATGTCACTCCCATCCTTACATCTTATTTGTTACTTGATGTTGTTGTGTTATTCAACTTTAGAACTACTTATGTTATTTAAGCTTTTCAAGATTTATTTGATCCAAAGGATTCAATTAGTGACTTTCTAAGTTATTCTTGGTTTGTTCTTATGTTGCTCCAAGATGTATTCTTAAGAATATAGCTAAGGCCCTTGATGCTATCAAGCTATTAGCTTTGGCCAAGCTTTTTGGTGGCATTCGACCAATAACAATAAGCAAGGTTTTTATTAGTTAGTGAGCAAAATCCTTTGCCTTCAGTTTCATAATGCATTTGTCATTCGTTTATCCTCCCACTAGTTTGGGGTTGCAATAAAGGGAGGTTATGAAATGATGGTGCACAATATTCAAACAGCCTTAGATGTTCACCCTAATTAAGCGGTGTTGCAAAAATATACACTTGTTCCTTTTATGTTTCGTAGCTCCCTTTTTTTTTTAGTTACCTTTCCCCTTAAAACGATTTGTTTATTATTCAATCTTCCATTAGCACTGGTTAGGGGGATCTTTTGGGCAGTCCTTTTTTTGCCTTAATTCATTTTCGCACATTTCATAGTTCGGTTGACCTTTTCCTATTTGTTTGTTTCCTTTTGTCGCAGATGACACCCACATCATTAGGCTTGCTTTAGTTGTCTTTTAGGCTTTACATCATTTCTCTTCTTAATGAAATTGGTAGGCATTGCAATTAAGCCCTACAAATGTGATGTTTGGTCTCCTTTGGGGTTGCCCTTAAATTTTTTGCCTCCATTAAGTTTCTATACCTTTATTGGGGGCATTAAGGTTTTGGGTGTTCCTTTGGGGTCCCTTTCTTTCACATCTTGTTTTCTCTAAGAAGCCTTGGATTTGATGTTCAACACATGGATGCCCTTCTTAGGTTGGGAGATGTATAAGTGGCATTCGGGATTTTTCACTTGTTGTTTCACCCAAAGGCTTTATTACCTTCTTCATTTTTCCCCCCATTCCTAGATTTTCAACATTAGCTAACCTCCTTTTATTCGACCCTCATTCACATATTTGGGAAACTCTTAAGGCTAGGTTCTTTTGAGTGTCCAGAAACTCCCTTAGTTTGTTGGCAAGCCTCTTTTCCCATTTCCAAAGGTAAGATAGGTCTTATCTTTGCAAAAGTTACCACCCCGGTAGTGTGTTTGGGGAGTTGGGGCTTTATTGCCCCAATCATCACATCCATTCACCTACAAGGAATTTACAAATCAATGAACAGATTAATGATTAATTTTTAATCGTAATTACCACATGTGACTAATATAGAACTTAGTGACCTTGGACAAGTCAAATAAAATTTTAATCACAAAAGACAATATATGACACCAAATCATAGTGGTAATCACATGAAAATGTGATTTTCATGAACTTTTCATCCATCCAAACCAACTTACATGGCATTGTCATTTTGCAATTAATTTTACAATTAAACAATGTAGTCGCATTATTTATATTTATTTGTGAGATTATTATTTATATATTATTATTTTAAATTTATGTATTTATATATTATTGGTCATTTCATTAATTTCACCTTATACCATGTTGATATGTGTAATTATTTAGGTTAGGCTTTAAAAATTAATTTAGATTACTATGAAGGCCACCTATTTTACCTATTAAAGCCCACATAATCAATTATGTAGGTAGGCAATATTGAATCAATATCCCACCATTAACCACAACCCATGTCATTTGTGAGCCTTGATTCTTGAACCCCAAGGATGGAGATCAATTATTTTACCACCAAACCACCCCACTTGTTATGACAAAATAATCATGTGCATTTTATTTAACCTATTTCATTTAAAACACTACATAACATCATTTTTTATATTTGATATCTTATTAAAATTTTGTTCAAATGACAAGATTAAAGTTTAATCTCAAATTTTTTTCAATAATGTACACGAATATATATTTTTTCCTTTCAAAAATATGAATATATTTGAAAAATAAAATATTTGAATTTCATTATTGAATACAATTTCAATGAGAATTCCTTGGAAAAATTAATTCAAGTGCATGATTTATAATTTATTCACATATAATATTTATAAATGGATCATAAATTATTCTTACTACCTACTACCTAAACCTTAACCTATTTAATAAATAAATTACATATCCTAATTAATTAAACCAATAATTAATACAAAAAAATTATTACATATCAACATGATAAAATACCTATTACTTAACTAACCTAATTAATTAACTAATTAAAAAACACTATGACATATTAACATGAAAAAATACCTATTACTAACCACAAACATATTACCTATTACTTAGCCCTATTTATTATTTATTACTTACTAACATTTGTGTACATGACCAGTTGCAAAAATAATTATGTTTTCATCCATCAATGTATGTTTTAAAAAATTTCAAAATGGTTCATTTCTACCATTAATTGCCATGGGTTCACTAAAATTTTCACAAAGCCACCAAACCTTACTACACATTTAACGTTTAGTTTATTGAAAAAAATTAAGGGAAAAAAATTAAACCACTAAATTTAGCAATTTCATTGGCCAATTCATTATTTTTTCACATTTAATTACATCTACATTTGCAACTAGGATTTATAATTGCAAATCAAGTTGAAAAGATGCCACGTGGTGTTGACTGGCCTTTGAATAACCTTCCAAATCATATAAACAATCACAAAAAGGAATTTTGTCCTTTACAACCAAAAAATCAATGACTAGATGTTTTAAACAACTATATAATTGAATGTAATCATAGGATATTATTTCAAATCCTATGTGAAAATGGTTGTAGTCATATATTAATGATGCATTTGACTAATAAATGATGATGTGGTAATAGGAAGATGGCATTGTTTTTCCATTACAAACTTTCATCCATATGGCATCCATGAATGGTAACAAAGTGATGTGGATAACTAATATATCATTTGAAAATGTGATTAGGATAAAGTCATTTCAAATATGGCTAAAAAATGAATATGCAAATGATGTGTCATTCCGTACTAAACAATGTAATCATAAAATTATTTTACAATGATTCAAAAATGATTATTTATAATTTAATATGAATATAAACATACATAAAAAACAATGACATGTAAGGAATTGATTTCAATTAATATTATACATATAAGTAATATAAAAACCATTATTACATTTTTCTTAAATATACTTTATATATGATCCATTTTAAATATTCAATGTGAATAAATTAAATGTTATACATTGAAATAAATTTGAATGGTAAAAGTATGATATATTATAAATAATTTTTTATATTTTAATTTTAAAATAAAATAGAAATGTAAAATGTGAAAAATTATTTTTTGTTTGTACATTAAACTTTTATCATAAAACTAAATTTAAAAATTATATATCATATGTATATAAATAAATAAATAAATTTTATAGGTGTAAAAAATTTATATTATTACACAATTATATTACATTATGTGTGTACAAATGAAAAAAATTTATAATTTCAAAATATTAGTTAATATTTTAGTATTAATTACTATTTTAAAAATTAAATTAAAATATTAAAATTAAATTCATACATCATATTAGTCAAAAACTCAATCATATATTTGAAGATTTTTTTAATGAATTACATTTTCATGTATTTTGAGATATATCATTAAAAATGGATGGTATAAATGTACTTTTCATCTTCATTTTCATCCAAATTGATATTAATTATTGTAAGGAATATTTTTTGTCACTTTTCCATAAGTATATTAATTGTATTAAATAAAGTATCATGGCTAGGGTCTTGTTTTATCACATTGTAGTAGATACCATGTAAATACAACAATATTTTATCATCACACCATGGAATGTGAGAAGAAAACCAATGTGTAGAAAAAGGAAGTTTTTATTATTCACCACCTCCGAAATACACAAGAACGTGGGTTTTTATCAAAAATCCTCATTTACAAAAATATCAACCATTCCCGAAACATTATTATTTTCTCCCTTTTATAATCCAACTAATAGTTCTAATTGTCTAACTATTTTTGACATTTTGACTCTAATAAGTCGATTTGTACTATTCACTATGTCACTACATCTCGATTTGTCTACAAAACTTATTGTTTGATCAAATCACTTTGTAGTCTATCAAGTTGATATATCATAATGCCTAGTCTTGTCAAATCACTTTGTTTATTACATACTAATTTACTAAGTAAGAAATTTGCTTTTAATAACATTATCCCCCCATTATCTGTTGTAGTGTCCTCACACAACAAGATCTCTAAATATTTGAGATGGTGTTAGGAAGTCATCTATTTCACTATTTGATGACTTTGCCATGTCTCTCATGGTTGTGATGGTTTCTCCTTAATAGTATTTTCGAGTCTCTCCCATTTTCAGTGGATGTGGAAAGCATTGTTGGTAATGCCTTAGCCTCCCAATACACAGTTGAGTTACCAATTTTCTCATTAAATGTTGTGTCCTCACAATGGCAACTTGTAGCGTGAATGGATGTGTACCAAGATATGCATCTTTTGCTTAGACCCTAGTGTGTTTATAGTTGTTTACCACTAAATGGCTTTCGTTGTTTAATTTTTCAGTTCTTCCATCTCTGCAAGTTTTTTACAAGTTTCGATTATCTTCCTCCACTCCTCAAGGACTTGTTTTGCTCGATTTACTACATGATTCAGTGTTTTGCTGATGGGTGTCATTGTGAAGGTCAAGCATCCACATTTGGCGATTTGATGGCAATGGTAGTAGCTGCAATATTCGATTTCCAATCTCCAATAATATCTCAATGCATACAACCCCAAATAGCCCACTGTAAACTTCGGCACTCCATAACCCTTAGGTTCATTGTACCGGATGTAGCCATGGATGATACTATAAGCTAAATACTTTCTCCACTCCAAGTCTTTAATCTTCCACATTGCCCAGAACTATTTTTCAATGATGTGTACACCAAGCATTGATAGAACAATTCCTACTTTGAAACTCATAGGTAATCGATAAAACAAGTAATAAGCTTTAGGGTTTAGCATTAGAGGATACAAGTATTCCATTTCTAACATCATGTGTATTGTATCACTTTAGGAGCAAGGCTTAATGCCAACTTATTCTACCACTGTTGGTGATCCCACTTGAGGTGCCACCAGTTCATAAATTGTTTTTTGATTCTTGGTTTTTATCCATTTTATCTCCATCCCTATGGCTATATCCTTGTGCTCCTTTTGAGTCACCGGTTTTCCTGTTACCTCCTTTCTTTTCATGAATAACTTCCCAATGGGAGTTGTTTCATCATCTTCAAACTTGTTTGCTGCTTCCGTTTCTTTTTCCTATTCTTCTTCATCATTTAGTTCTTCCTCCTCAATTTGATCTTCTAGCTCCTAGATCTTGACATACATTGCATCAAGAGCTTTGACATAACCTTTAGTTTGGTCAAAATGCCATTGTTTCATCTCAACCTGTCATTCCTTCAATGTTGTTTTCACATTAGGCTCCATTTGCCCTACCAACTATTCATAGAGAAGAGTTTTAACTTGGTTCTCCATTGCAATTTTCTCCCAGATTCTGAGTTTCCTTAAGGTTTTGTGAATCAATTCCAGACTTTGCAACTTCACGTCCTTAACTTATAACTCCTTATTGAATTTTTGTTCTTTCACACAAACTTTTCCCCATAGCTTGTTATAAGATCTTTGAGATCGCTCCACTATTTCTTCAAGATCCTTGTTTGTTTTGTCCTTCACGTTAATTGTCTCTTGGAGCATCTCAATTTCCTCATAAAGCTTTTGTCTTTATTCTCTAAAGTTTCAAAGTTCCTAAGTACAATATGTAATCTTAGCATGTGCTTTTACTATGACTTCCAATCAAACTTCCTTCATCCTCTGCTTCTCTACTTCTACTAGTCCTTTTGAATCTTCTATTGTTTTGTACATTTCCACAATCTTTTATTATAGCTCCAAAATTTTCTTCTCTACTACCTTTAATGACCTTTCTATCTTCTAATGGCTTCTACTCTATTACAAATTGACTTCAACCTGAGCATGTCAATTCTCTATTTCCTTCTAAAGCTTTTCGATTTGTTTCTTCATTTTCTTGTTCTCCTCCAATTGTTGGGTATACCTCTTTTATTGTTGGATTTCTCGATCTCGGGTTGTTGTTACTATTACCATAAATCAATCTACAACATCTTCCCATTCTTTTCCTACTCCTAACATTGCAACAATAATAGTTAAGGATAATTGAAACTCACTAACTTGATTTGGTTTGTCAATTTCAGTTTTTGCCATCTCAGTGCAAATCACTTTGGTTTATTCTTTTTTTTTTCTAACTGTTTTGCTCTTATAACAACCACTTCTTCCTCAATTTGCTCTTCATTGGTATTCACTCGTATTATTGGAATACTTTCTTTTGCTCTTTCAAATGGTATGTCAATATTTTGGAAAATATTTGTGGTAACTTCTAGAGATTCTGCTTAACACACTCCCAATTCCTTGAAGGACTCAAATGTGAGTCCAAGTAGAAGACAGCGGAAGAAGGAGGAGTCGGGGCACGCTCCCTAACTCACAACACTTTGAGGGGTAGAGGGGCGTGTTGGAGCTCCAAGATGGGACTAGGAAGAGTTAAGAAGCTTCACTCACTCACACAAGCCTGCACACAACCCACACAAAGTGGTTAGTGCATAGTTGGAGCACCTTTGGTGCTAAGATAAGCCACGGGCAACACGGACACACTGGACCCACCACGGCCTAGACTTGGGGGAAGCCACCACCTTCCCCCTTATAGTATATTCTATGGCTAGCCACGGAACCTACATCCAAATGGTTTTTCTCTCCCGGGATTCCCGAGTGGGAGTCCCAAAATCGCGCCAGTTGGGACACTAGCGACTTTGGAGCCCCATAACTTTGCGATCAGACCTCAGATCATGATGCAGTCTAAAGGAAAGTTGTAATTCTCGTCGAGAGCTTTCCAAGGTATGTCGCACGCCCCCTACAACTAAGTAAATCAAGTCAATTCCTGACTTTTTGTGGTCGGGAGTCAAACTGGCAATTTGACTCTTGGCCCTTCTTTTGACCATAACTCATGTTTCAAATGTCCAAATGAGTAATGCGAACCCATTTTAGACATCTAAGTTCCAAGAGTTTTCTAATGATATAAAGAACGCCACAAGCCATTGAGTTTTGACCCCTAAAATCGCTCTCTAAAGTTTTGGGAGTCCACCAGGACTCCATCTCCCAAAGTGGGAGTTGCCTTGGGAGTGTGAAGGTTCACTCCCTCACACTTTCTTACATTCCCTTACACTCTTGGGAGTATGTGATGTGACTCCCGGGCTTAATCTTCGCCGTACCCTTGCGGCCTCTTTGCTTTGACTCCCGGGCTCCCTCTTGGACCGCAACCTTGTAACCCTTTTGCCTTGGTCGCAAGCCCAAAGCTAGGGTTGTGACACTGCTTGTACTTCCATTGTTGTTTCTACCACTTCTTCTTTAGAAATCCTTGGATTTGCCACCCCCTTTTCAACATTGCTACCTTTTCCAATAGCTTCAATTTCCAATTCCAACGATGTTGATTTCTTTTATCTATCAATAAAAGGATTATCAGTATCCCCTTCCTACATTATAAATACGTCTAACTACTTTGGATGGGTTGGTTTGCTCATTCTACTACTCCTTTACTACCTTGGTTCAGGCATTATAACATGCACCTCTACAACAGCCCTACTATCACTAAATCGAGATCTTCTTCCTATTGTCATAGGTTTATTTGGATTTCCAACAAAATGATTTAAATGGTATGTTCCTATATGGTAAGGGATGGTTCAACTAAGGTATTTCCTAGTTTACTTGCCTTCCTTTGCACAACCAAAATTTCATTATGTAACTTTTGTGTAAACCATAATGCCCAATTCACTTCCCCTTCCTCTACAACTTGGATAATGGTAACAAGTGTTCTAGAAGCATATTTGTTTCCCTATTTAAGAGTGAGAATTTCTATTAAAACTTCAAATCTCATGACCTTTAGTGGTCCATTAGCTTTGTAGATCACATAGCCAGAACAAAAGGTATAATGTTCTTCTTCTCATGTAATAAAATACTTGGCTATGGTTATGTTATAACCTTCCTTCCTTCCAGCTATAATCCCAATAGAAGGTAGCTTGAAAACCTTAGCAATGCCTTCAATGGTCAAATTGACTTCCTTACCTTTCAAGTTTGTGGCCTCCTTTGTGACTTGGTAATTGTAAATCATCTTTGTAATCATAGGCAAATCAACGTGTGTTGAGTTGAACTTGCGCATATAAATGAGCCTTGCTTTCTTCACCCATTGAGCTTCCTGCTTTTCCATCGCCCATATCATGCCATGCATGCAATCGATGAAATTAATCATTTTCAAGATCTTTCGGCTCAATTGACTTCTCCAATTCCTTCACCCATCGGTAATTTGAAGTAGCAAAAGCATTAGCCTTTTCGGGAGTTCATTTCATCTCAACAATTTGTGTCTTAAACAAATTATACTCCCTGTTCCAGAGGACTACAAAAAAATGTTCATACAATGGTTTTGTAGGTTCTCAATACAAACTAATAAAGAAAAATTCTAACCCAGTTTACAACACTATATTCTCCAATTTACATTATTTTTCTTTTGAATATTGATGCAATTTCCTTGTCTCTTGGGCTTTCAAGAATTCCTTCACCCTCATATGACTCTTTTCTCGTTCACAATCACAATATGCTCGTTTTTTTCTTAAAACACTCTAAAACTTCTTTCTGGTATAATGACTTCGACTCTAAAGTTTTTTCCTTCTATCTTTCAAGATCAGTTTTGAATGATACAAACTATAAAAATCATCAACATCAAAACTCTCAAAATTAATGCGTTTAAACTCCTCACTTTTGTTTTCTTCATTAATTTCATAACAAACACGACGGTTCTTTATAGCTACCACTCGCAATGTGTGCCTTCTTCTTACATATTTCTTTGTGAATTCCTTTCCACTCAAACTTCCTCCCCATAGTGTATCCTAATGTTTGATTATTTTTAAACTCCTTACTTTTCTTTTACGCTCTTCTCTTGCCCTATAATTCCACTCAACAACACGATTGTTATCTCTCTTTGAAAAATCCTTCTAAAGGTCATACCTATGTTTTATAGCCCTAGCTCTTCTCTCTCTCTAAGGTCCAGTAGATGTGCCAAAGGCCAAAGGGGTGGTTGCTCATTCATTGGCATTGTAAGTAGTTCACCATTAAAGAATTTTTCCTCACTTTTCTTCTCTTCAACAACCATATTTCCTTGATATTTTCTTCCCACACTTGTAGTAATAATGGTTACTGGCACATATTTATGAGAATACAGTTGCTTAATAGTTCTTGATTTGTTGTAACGCCTTTTTCTTGATTTTATCCTACATTTTCTTGGCATGTTTTCCTTAAATCTTGGCTAGCCACTTGGTAGCCAATTGATTTCATCAATATAATCATTACTATTCCATAGCAATGAACTAGGTTTGTTTGGTCTTGGTTTGGACTTTATCCAAGGCAATCCTTTAGGTTTGGCATTATGGTTGGCATTGCGGTGAGAATCTCATCTCGACTTATATTTCTTTTGTATAGTAACTACATTTGTCATAACAACTATTGGTGATGCATTCCCAACCTCCTTGATAGACTCAAATGTGAGTCTAAGGTGAAAACAATGGAAGGATAATGAGTTGGGGCATGCTCCTTGGCTCGCAGCACTTTTGGGGTAAAAGGGTGTCGCAACCCTAACCTTGGGCTTGTGACCAAAGCAAGGGCTTGCAAGAGGGCTTGCAAGAGAAAGACCTGGGAGGCACATCTTATACTCTCGAGAGTGTAGGAGAGTGTGAGAAAATGAACCCTCACACTCCCAAGGCAACTGCCACTTGGGGAGTTGGAGTCCCGAAAGACTCCCGAATCTTCAAGGAGCAATTATAGGGATCATAACCCATCAATTTGAAGAATTTTTTATATCATTGAAAAGCTATTGAAACATAGATATCTAAAATGGGCTCGCATCACCCATTTGGACATCTGAAACACAAGTTATGGCCAAGAGAAAGGTCGGGAGTCAAATTGGCAATTTGACTCTCGACCATTAAAAGTCGAGAATTGAACCGATTTCCTTATGTGTAGGTTGCATGCGACATACCGTTGGAAAGCTCTCAATCAGGGCTATAACTTTGCTTTAGACTTCATCACGATTAAAGGTTTACGCACAAAGTTATGGGGCTCCAAAGTCGCGGGAATCTCAACTTTGGCAATTTCGGGACTCCCACTTGGGAGTCTCGGGACAAAAAGCCATTCGGATGTGGGCCTCGTGGAGAGTCATAGAGTATACTATAAGGGGGAAGGTGGTGGCTTCCCCCAAGTCCGGGCTGTGGTGATTCTTTTTAGTCCGAGTTTGCCCGTGGTTCGTCCTAGCACCAAAAGTGCTTCAATTATGCACTAACCAACTTGTTGTTTGGTTTGTGCAGATCCGAGTGAGTGATTAAGTGCTTTTCATTCTTCCTAGTCCCATCCCGGAGCTCTAGCATGCCCCTTTACCCCCCCCAAAGTGCTGCGAGCCAGGGAACATGCCCCGACTCCTTGCTTTTCCATTGTCTTCAGTCTTGATTCACATTTGAGTCCATTATGGAGCCTGGGGGTGTGTCACAGGATGTGTTGAAGCTTCGGGATGGGGACTAAGAAGAGTGATAAACAATTCAATTATTCACACAGACCTGCACAAACCAAACAACAAGTTGGTTAATGCGTAATTGGAGCACTTTTGGTACACGAACGAGCCACGGGCAAACACGGACTCACAAGACTCACCATAGTTTGGAGTTGGGGGAAACTACCACCTTCCTCTTTATAGTATTTTATGTGTTTGGCCACAGTGCCAACACCCAAATGTCATTTTGTGCTAAGACTCCCAAGTTGGAATCCCGAAATTCCCGAAATTGGGACTTCCACAACTTTGAAGGCCCATAACTTTATGTGTAGACCTTTGATTAAAATGAGGTCCCAAACAAAGTTGTAGCCCTTGTTGAGAGCTTTCCAACGATATGTGGCACGCCACCTATGCACAAGGAAATCAGGGTGATTCCTGACTTTTAGTGATCAAAAGTCAAATTACCAATTTGACTCCCGGCCTTTCTTTTTGCCATAACTTATGTTTAAGTGCCCAAATGGGTCATGCAAGCCCATTTTATATATCCCAATTCTAAGAGTTTTTTAGCGATATAAGAAACTCTTCAATCCAATGAGTTTTGACCCTTGCAATCGCCCTTTGAAGGTTTAGGAATCCATCGGGACTTCAACTCCCAAAGTGGGAATTCACTTAGGAGCATGAGGGTTCATTCCTTCGCACTTTCCTACATTCTTGGGAGCATGAAATGTGACTCCTAGGCTTCACTCTTGGCTCGCACCTTTGCCAACCTTCGCCTTGGTTGCAAGCCCAAAATTAGGGTTATGACAACTGGTGTGTTGTTATGTCGATATTCCTTTAATTTGTTAATATTAACTTTTTACATATCATCATTACTTAAGGTGGATAATTCGACCGTATTATTATTGAAATTTTTTTGCACTTTATAAAGACCTTTCCATGGTAACCTAAACTTTCCACCTTTTATTTTCATAACTTTAGGCATCCATAATACCAATTCTCCTTATTTAAAACTTTTCATCTTGCCTTTATCATCTTGTTGGTATTTTGTAATAATTGAATGCAGTTCATATTTTCTTTGGCATGCCAACAATTTTCATATAATTTTACTAATTCCTTCATTTTTACTTGAATTGCCAAATGAATGTCATCTTCTAGTACATTTTGAATTTTGTGAGTAAGTACCATAAATTATACTTACATAATAGGTTGAGTGCCATAAACTAATTCAAATGGTGTTGTTTGAGTTGTTACTTTATAAGCAATTTGATATGCCCACAAAGCTGTAAATAGCATGACACCTTAGTCATTTCGGTTTGCATTTACTATCTTGGCAAGTAATCTTCCTAAAGTCTTGTTTGTGGACTCGGCTTGACCGTTTCCTTGTGGATAGTAGGTAGTTGATTTATGGTGTGTGATCATAAATTCTTGAGTTAATATTTCAATTGTCCTATTAATAAAATGAGTGCTTTGATCACTCACTAAATGAATAGGACATCCAAAACGGGTAATAATAATTTCATAAATAAATTTGGCAGTGCTTTGAATAGTATTGTCTCTTAATGCCTTGGCTTTACCCACTTACTTGTATAATTAGTGGCCACCAAAATGTATTGATTTCCAATATATTTTGCAGCCAATTTAATTGGTCCCATGAAATTTAAACCCCATTTCATAAATAGTTCAAATGCCATAACGGGTTAAAGTGGTCTTTACCACTTCACCACGTTGGTGTAAGTCACTAGCATAAATCACATGTTTAACACATTTAGGTAGCATCTTTATTTAATGTCGGCCACCAATAACCAGATGCCAATACTTTTTTGACAATAGTATTAATGCATAAAATGTCCTCCAACAAGTCCATGGAAATTAGCTAATACTTTAACCACTTCTTCAAATGTCAAACATTGCCATAATATACTATATGGTCCTAAATTATATAATTGCCCTTCATACAAACTATAAGGTCTAGATTTAATAGCAATGTGATTCCCTTATTCTTTTGGAATGTCATCCTCAAAATATACCTTCTAGATATTTTATTATTGGTGCATACCAAGTGATTTGTACATCAAACAAAGCTACACTTGATAATTGATCTTCTATTCCTATAGCCAATTCACCATGACCAATTTGAAATAAAATGGTCAAGTACAAAGTGGATTTGACCTAGTTTATAAACCATTTTAAAATCAAATTCTTGTAGAAGTAAAAGCCATTTGGCAATTCGACTTGTTACCAATGGTTTATTAACCAAATATAATAGTGCTTGATGATCAACATAAAACACAAAATTGTTGTGAAGTAGATAATGCTTAAATTTTTTTACAACATAAATCATTGCCAATGCTTCCTTTTCTATTGTAATGTAATTTTTCTTAGCACTATTCATTAATCTACTGGCATAAAAAATTGGTTTGTCAATGGTGTTATCCAAATTTTGTCCTAGCATAACTGCTAAAGCAAAATTTGAAACATTAGTATGTACATGGAATTCGAAATTCCAATTAGGTACAATTAAAACTAGTAAACATGTCATTGATGACTTCATCCATTCCCATGATTTGGCACAAGCATCCATCCACTTGAATTCTTCATCTTTCTTCAATTATTTATACATTAGTCTTGCTTTATTAATAAAATCTCAAAAATAACGTCGATAGAAACCTACCATTCCCAAAAATTGTTTAATTTCTATTGAGTTGGTAGGTACTAGCATAACAATAATTATTGTAATCTTCCTTGGATCTACTAGTAAACCATCATCACACATTATGTGTCCAAGTAATACTTTCGAATTTACACAAAATGCACATTTTTCAAGGTTAAGGTTAATTCCATTTAGCCTACATTCTTTTATGCATTTCTTTAATTATTCGAAATGATCTTTCTTATCTCCATAAACACTAAAATCATCCAAAAAGACTTGCATGAATTTATTACAATAAGGTTTAAATGTCTTGGTTACTACTTTCTGAAAGATAGTAGGGGCATTGCATAACCCAAAAGGCATACATTATATACATATGCACGCCATTCCAAAATGAATATTGTTTTTTCCTTATCTTCTTTAGCCATTTTAACTTGGTTATAGCCACTATAACCATCCATAAAAAAAATACATTTCATGTTTACCCATAGAATCTAGAACTGAATCTAGGAAGGGTAATGGAAACGAATCCTTCTTGGTTTGAACATTTAACTTGCGATAATCTACACATATTCGCAATTTTTCATTTTTCTTAGGAACAATAATTAAAGGAGATAACCATTGTGTAGTCTCAATATGATAATAAATCTAGCATCAAGTAATTTATCTAAATCTTCCTTCAATTTTAATGCATAATTCGGGTTCATTCTATACTCTCTTTGTTTAATTTGTTGGGCATCTGCCATAAATTGAATTTTGTGTTCACAAATCTCTTTAAGAATTCCTTTCAATTCCTTATAACTCCATGCAAAAACATCTTTATAATCAGTTACAAGTTTTTCACTTATAATTGAAATGCAGTGGGTAAAATCTCATTGAGTAAAACATCTTAGGGTTCCACTTGAATTCCCAAATTCAATTTTACAAGTTGTTCATTTATTATTACAGTCTAGCCAACAATTTTTTGGTCTTTGATCATTATGTCTACAGTTTCATCAAATATTGATGTCCTCCTAGTTCATGTTTGTAAAATGTAAAGGATGATCATTTTTTTCCTTCGTTTATATCATACCATAATCAATTTCAGGTAAAAAGTGTAATTCTTCTGGTACCACTTTTCCTATAGGCCATAGCTCTAATATTACTTTGTATAATTGCTCCTCCTCTTGTTCAAAGAGCCCTTCTTCCTAATTCAATTCATTATTCAAAGTCTTGGGTCGTTGTGATGACTTAATATTCACATGTTTAATTATACTAAGCGTTACTATTCTATTTTTTAAAATGATTATAAGGGTACTGTCACCACAATTATGATGAACCTTTGCTTGTTTTAACCATGGCCTTCCACGAAGCATAAAATATGCTTCAACTCCATTTTCCATCTTCAATACAATAATTGAAATTTTATATACACAACCTACTAGATTGATCTTCAAATTTCGAATTAACCCCATAGGCTAAACCTTCCATTGATTAGCCATGCATACTACAAGTGAAGTTAGTTGAGGCTTCCTCAACCTGAGTTTCTTTCTTAAACTTTTTGAAATAATGTTTACATCGGATCCTCCATCCAATAACACATCTCTAATTTCAAACTTGCCAGTTCAAACTTGAACTATGGGTATAGGTTCATCAAAATCTTCAGCCCTTACTGTGCTGACTTTACACACATTTGTCATTTGATTTGTTTTCATCTTCATCAAAGACTTCTCCATCATCTTCATTAGTTGTGGACAAATTTTAAGTTGTCCCAATTTGACTTCTAATTTCAAAGTCATCATCATTTCAAGTAATACATCATCACCTTCTAACAAATTGTTATCTTCAACTTTATTTGTTATTATGCCTTCTCCTATCATATCCACGTATGATGTTGGTATATGACTTCTCATCATATCGACTTCCTTAATCAATTGGCCATCTCCACTCGACTTCCATTTTCAACTTGACACTCCTTGTCATCTCCACTGGCCATGTCAATATGCCAAGATCTATTATGTTGACTTGTCTTCTATATTAATTAACTTTCCAACCTTTGTTGGTTTGTCAATGTTTATTATTTTATCTTTAGTGTTATTCATAACACTTGGCAAAGTGACTTCAAAATAAGTCGTTTCTAATGGTAATTCTTCTTCTAATCCCTTTGACTAATACTTGTCCAACTTTAAATTGACATATTTCCACATCTCCAAAGGTTGGTTTTCAAACTTTTGAAGCTTCTGTAGTTCCCTGATTACATCTTAATGAACCAATTTTTCTTTCTCCCATTTGGTTCATTGTCCTTTTGTAGGACTCATTTCCCTGTCCTAAGGTTTCTCTTCTAACATCCGAACCTTCTAACCCCTGGTGGTCACAAATACATCCAATACTGGTTGATCCTAATCAACCATAGCTACATTAATTCCCACCTTTAGTGTGGAGTTCTTAGCTTCATCCTCTAAAATTTTCTTCCATATAGGACAGTCCTTTCTGACATGTCCTTCCTTATGGCAACAAAAACACCTCGTGTTCTTTTGCCAAAATCCATTATTTTGGTTATATTTTCGTTGGTTAAGCCGATTATTCTAATATTGCTAATTACTTTGATTGCCTTGCTAATTTTGATTAGTTGGCCTTGAATTATATGATTGATTTCCATATCCCTTTTCACTATTAAATATTTCATACTTCTGTTATTTATTCTCTTAAATTATAAGTGTTTCAACAACTTGCACCACATGCACTAGTATAATTTCTCTGGTTGGACAACTTGCCAACTTGTTGCAACATTGATCAGTATTATGATTATCACTTTTACAAATTTGACAAAATTTTATCAAAAGCTTACATTCCTTTGTAAAATGTCTTTCATTATAACAATTCTGACAATATACACCTCTTCTATATGTGTCAAACTAAACTTTTGTTCCTTTTCTTTTTGGTTTAATTCGTTCGTCTTCATCTGACTCATCAAATTCATCACTATTGGAATCTTGACAATATCTTGCCATATTTCTTCTCCTTATTGGCATTTCTTTTTCTACAACTATTGTTGATTCTACCATTTTAGCCAAAGTTCTTCGTGGCATACCAATAATTGCCATCTTCACTTTAGTTCTCAATCCTTTTTTAAAAGTTTCTTTCAGGTAGATATCATCAGATCATTATGGAATTACTACACATAATTGTAGAAATCTATCATAATAGTCTTCCGCTAATTCATATTTCTTCTACTTTGCATAACACAAAGTGGCAATTACTTGCCCTTCACTTCAAACCCCATTGAATCTTGATATAAAAGCTCATTGTACTTCATCCCAAGTTGCTACTACAAGCTATCTCAAACTTGGCAAACCAATCAACAGCTTTTCCTTTTAACGAATTTGGAAAATATCGCAACTTATGATCAGGAGTATTCTTTCCATTTGTAACACATACTTTGGTTAATTGTCAGAGGTGAGATACTAGATCATCATTATCACGGTATTTGGGTAATTGAATACATAACACATTTGCAATTAGCAAAGCCATACTAGGCAGAATAAACATAGTCGTTGTAACAATCGGTGTGCTCATTGTTGTTTCTTTAATTGGAGAATATATCAGTTTGGCTGAAAATACTTATTGATCAAATAAACCCAATAAATTATGGCTCATTGTATTTTTATTGTTACTATTTTCATCATCTTCTAGGGTTCATTTGTTGCTTTCTTCTCTTTTCAAAAGGATTGGCCATCCTTATTTAGTAATCCATTCAAAAGTTCCAAATGCCAGAATAATCAATAATGGTGTTTTCAGATTCAAATTGTTTTTAATATGTACATGTTCCTCATTTTCTATATTTGGTGAATTTGATTGAGTAGTTTGTCTGGTTCTTTCACTTGAAGTTTGTGATATTTTTTTAGTTTCTACCACAATAGCTTGTGTTGCTGTCACCACATCTTCATTTCATAATGGTGCAAGTACTTGATAATTAGTCGGTGGGTTAAAATAATCACTCAATCCTTTCCACAATTTCGGTGTCTCAATTCTTGGTGTCTGAATTGATTGAGATGAAATAGCCACTTTTTTAGTTGATTCATGGTTTTGTTGTTTCCAATCTCATAATCTATGATATTCTTCTTGTTCTTTTTCTTTATCCATCATAGACACAATACAACATTTTCCATGTAGCTACTATAAATATTACATGCATTCACAATTTTTCATAAGGATTTGGTAACAAAAATTCTCTTTTCTCAATTTTTTGGAATGATACTCCTCATTACCTTTCAATCTAATGGTATATTCAGACCCTAAAACTTTAGGTGTCCAAAACATATCACAAGGCATCCATTTTTCTATTAATGCATTGATGTTGGGCTTAGTATATTCATGCATATCTTGAAATACTACTTTATAGTGTGTTGTAGCAATTTTATTGATTTTTGTCAATGTCAACAAACAAACCAATTTTGGCAACCATCTTTTGTATTTTGTTAATTCTACAGTGTCAATAATGAATGTGCAAAGTAGTATCCACCAGACTTTAGTACCTCCATGTATTTTTTTAAGGATTAATTATTGTATGTTTTCCAGCATACTTTTAAACTTGTCAACAAAACAATTCCATTTATCAAGTTTTGGTGTGTTTCTGGGTGTATGCAAATAGTCCACAAAAGACCATCCATAGCTGCTATGTTGTCACAATCTCTTTTTACCTTCTTCTCTCATTAAAATTTCCTTTAACCACTCATTCTCTCTTCTAATTATAGTCATATTCTACCAATTTTCATACCATCCTTGATAGACATTGTTATGGTAATCAAAGAAAATAACAGATTTTGCCATATCTTGTTTATAATAAGTGATCAAATTGAATATGTAATAATTAATTCAGCCCCCAAAACAATCATCTTTTGAATCTTTTCATCTTTCTTTTTCACCCTGTATGCTCCCGTTATTTTTGCATATCCACATCGTGAAACCTAAAAGAGTATGTGAAGTAAACAAAATACTAAATTTATTTCATCTACTTCAACTCTTTCTTCCTCTCTTTCTAATAATTTATCAGAAATTCATGATGATAAACTTGCATTCCCTAGCATGGTCGTCAAATGTAAGGAATACTGCATCTTAGTTATATTAAATAAAGTATCATGGCTGGGGTCTTGTCCTATCACATTGTAGTATATATATCATGTAAATATAACAACTTTGACAACATTTTATCATCATACCATGGAATGAAAAAAAAAAACTAGTCTATAGAAGAATGAACTTTTTATTATTCACCACCTCCAAAATACATAAGAACGTGGGTTTCTATAAAAAATCCTCACTTATAAAAATATCAACCATTCCCCAAACATTATTGTTTTCTCCCTTTTATAGTCCTACTAATAGTTCTAATTGTTTAACTACTTTTGACATTTCAATTTTGGTACGTCAATTTCTACTACTCACTATGTCATTACATTTCGATTTATCTGCATACTTATTGCTTTGTCAAGTAGCTTTGCAGTCTATCAAATCGATTTATAGTAATGCCTAGTCTTGTCAAATTGCTTTGTCTATTACATACCAATTTGCTAAATAAGAAATTTTCTTTTCCTAACAGTTATTAGTCTAAGTCACATATGCAATTGCAAACCACTTTGTAGTTGTTAATGTGATTACAAGTTGTTTTTACCAAGTGCTACGAAGGATAGTCACATCTATAGTTGCAAGAATGGTTAATTTGGACACAAGTTGCAAATGCATGGGTTGGAATGGACACGATTGCTTGTAATGGAATGCTTTGCTTCAACATGCTGCTACATAGAACCTATCCCCAAAAACGTTGTGTGAAATTACCCTTTTTGTCCCTTTTGTTTTCTTTTCATTCAAAGTGAGATTAGGGACAACATGAGGGAAACAAATAATGCATCTTAATTCTTGAACATGGTCACAATCAGAATGTCTCCATTGTTTACAACAAAGAAAGCCCATGGAATAGATTTACAACTATAAGCAACCCAAAATTTGGCTTGCTTATGTAAAATTAACAAAAAAGTTACTTGATCTTGCTTTTTATTAGTAGAATTTTGGGTATTCATACTAACACCCATAGATGAAAATGATATTCCCTTAAATTAAGGATTACGTGTACTAACTTACACCACATGGATAACATTTGCACCATCTGGCAATGGGGTTGAAGCATCCAATCTTGCATTAAGTTCCTTTTCTCTTGCCATTGCTTAAGCTCTAAACATTATAAAGGAGATATTTACAATTCTAATAAGAATTTTAATTGTACTTTACATCAAAATAAAAATGTGCAAGTTTAGGGTAAAAATTAAGAAAATTCACTTAGATTTGTTACTTCTATCTATTTAATGTGTTGGAGTTTTTGTTTGTTATTTTTTAAAACTTGAAATTGTTGTTGTTGGAGAATTTGTTTGCTAGAGCTATTGTTGTTGGAAATTGCTTTGTTGGAATTTTTGCTACTAATGGGTGGCACAACTATTGGCACTCCCACCCCTTGCACAAATGAAAGAAGGAGAACAAGATGTTTTTGGTGCACATTGCACACAACAAATGCACAAGAATATAAAAGAAGGGGAGGAAGGCAATGAAGGTGGAATGAGTGTGAACATCTTGCTTAATTAAAACCAATGATGGATTGGCTTGTGCAATGGCAAACCCACCTAATCTTTTATTTCCTACCTTTGCAAACAAATAAGAACACGAGGGGAACAAGGAAACAAGGCACATAACGACATTGGAAAGGCATTTGAAATTGAAAATACATAAACAAACACCAAGATGGGGGGGGCAATGGATGCATTCAAAACTCCAAATAAACTAGCAACAATGATCAACCAAACAAAACTGACCAATAATTGAACAAGGTGACCAAAGGGGTGAGTCCATGAATGTCTCGTTCATTTGAAGTAAATGCTGAGCTTCTAGGTGTTGGTGATGGTGTTCTTTTGCCTTAGTTAAGGAGCTCCTACCTCCTGCCCCTACAAACAAACAAGAACAAAAGGGGAGCAAAGAGATGCACACAACACACAAAACACAAAATGACCCATGAAACACAAAAAATTCCAAACATGTTCAAATGATGGCGATTAAACACATAAGAGAAATGGTGATCAACCAAACATAAGTGACAAAAAGACAAGGGGAGGGGGGTGATTTCATGAGTATCTTATCCATTTGAAGTTAACATTGAGCTTGATAGGCGATGGTGTTCCTTTTGTTTCAACAACAAGCTCCTGCTTTTCGTCCTTGTAAACAAACAAGAACAAAAGTGGAGTAAGGAGATGAGGCACACAAAACATGAAACACAAAACACATGGCCTTTGAAGCATGGAAAATTCCAAACATATTCAAATGATGGAAATCAAGCACACACAAAAATGACAATAATTAACCAAATCCATAAGGAATGAAGAGATGAAGGAGGGTGATTTTGTGAGGATCTTGTTCACTTCAAGTTGATGTTGAATTGGATGGGCAATGGTGCTCCTTCTGTTTCAACGATAAGCTCCCACCTCCCTCCCTTACAAACAAATAAGAACAAAAGGGAGTAAGGAGATGAGACATGTAAAACATGAAGCATAAGGCCCCTAGTGACTCTCTTCTCCAAATAGATATGCAAGCAACGAATGACGCCACTGCCCTTGATCAAACTCCTATTTGCAAAAAATCTGAGCCTTTAACCCACTACAAATGAAGCGCCTCAATGTTTCAACATTAAACAACTACAACCTTAACCATAAACCAAGGTAAAACCTTAATCCCATATACAAAGCATTTATACAACAAGAAAAATACACATTGTCATGACATGTAGTGTCGTGACGTACGGTGTCATAAAGGTGTAAATCCGTAGTAAATTCTACTAAACAAAAAGACTGAAGCCAGTCAAAGGTATAAACTAATTAACCAAAAAGAGATGCACGCACACACATATATATACAATGCACAAGAGGAGGTTGAGATGAAATTCTCATGTATATTGAATTGCAAAGAAAGAAAAAAATGAAATGTATGTAGACGGTGGCTGTGTAATGGCCACCGTGAGCATCTAGAAATCCTAGCTTATTATGGAGGAAATTCTCCTAACAAAGGAATTCTAAAAAAACTAAAGAGAGAAAGGAAGGGCTTGGCCTTTTATACTACCGCCAACCAACTGAAACCTTAAGTACCTAATAGCGTACAGTCGCCTGAGACCGTACATTAACCTTAAAAGCGCACATGGGCATGCCTGTAACTAGCCATCATGTATGAGGCCATGTATGGGCATGACATTTGTCGTGACGTGTAGTGTCGTGACGTATGGTGTCGTAAAGGTGTAAATCCGTAGTAAATTTTACTAAACAAAAAGACTGAAGCCAATCAAAGGTATAAACTAATCAACCAAAAAAAGATGCACACACACACATATATATACAATGCATAAGAGGAGGTTGAGATGAAATTCTCATGTATCCCCCCTCAAACTTGAGTCGGGAAAAAGGTGGCATGGCCTGAGTAGGAATCAAGGTGCTGTAGGAAAACATGATGAACAATACCAATTGCCGGCGGGAACTTGAGTGAGCTCCGGCTTGAGGCAAAAGAGATGGTATCCACCATTATAGTTGTCGCAAAGTAGCATCTGATCAACATCATCTGTCCTTTAACATACCTGACATGGATACTCAAGTGGAAGAATCCAAGTTGACGTGATGATGGTAGGATCTAAGTTCGGCAAGTGGCAGGGCGCACAATTTTTGGAATGATCTCGAATTGTGCATTCGTCAGCTCCTTGCAGCTCTAACACACCTGAAGGCATGATCGCCTTAATCCTCAAGATAGTGCGACCGGAAGAAGTGTCTAGAGTATCATTTGGTTACCGTTGGAGATATACAAAATCACCAATATCAAATTGTTTCACCTTAGGTTTGTAATTGCCACCTCGTGTGTGTGCATACCATAAGGTGTCTTGATGTTGTGCAATGGACAGGTTTTCCATGGCCATGGGCATAACCCTCTTGAATAGAGCAACCCTTTCTGCAATGACCCTAACCCAAGTGGCTGGGGAGTCCAAGTCCACAACCTGGTCCATTTGAGTAGCAATGGAAGATGGTGGAATGAGATGTCTCCCAAAAAGTAAAAAGTAAGGAGAGAAATGAGATAAAGAGGCATGTTTGGACATCCTGTAACTCATGGCGATGTATGGGAGGGTCAGGTCCCAATCCTCTTTATTCTTAGTGAGGCAAATCTTCTGAAATCCCTTCTTACACATTTGAACCATCTTTTCTACAAGGCCATTAGCTTGGGGATGATCTCTTGAAGTTCAACGATGGTCAATGAGAGCATGGTCAAGTAGGTCTTGGAATTCTCCCTTGAATTCTGATCCTTGATCAGTAAGGCACTCAACACAAGCCTTAAACCTACTCAGAACTTGTTGTAAGAAAGCCTGGTTAGTGTTGTGTGATGACTTGTCCGGTAGCACAACAAGCTCAACCCACTTTGAAAAATGCTCAATCATAATCATGATGTAAACATTACCCTTGGAGGTTTGTGGTAACTCTCCAGCTAAATCACATGACCAACGATAAAACGTGCCTTGAATAGGGAGTGGAAAAAGTGTCAGTTGTCAAGAGGAGAAAAAATATCTCAATCTATCACATTGTTCACACCTAGTACTGATGTTTCGAACTTGAGCATACATACCTCTCCAATGGTAATGAGGAGCGAGAAGGCTATAAGTACGCTTAACTCCAAAGTGTCTAGTCTCTGAGTGTACCTTTTGAATAAGACCAGGCCGTTCATGTGGTGGTGGAACCATTCTGTCGCCTTGTGGTAAGCATCGGATGAGGTGATTGTCCCTCCATGAGTAGCGTTTGAACCGATGTTGTATGCGATCATGCTAACTTGATGTAAGTTGGGGAGGGTATTCCCCATGTTGAAGAAACCTCAGAGTGTCCAAATCCTCCCATATATCTAGAATGGGATGCTCAACCAAGTTACATTGCAGTAGTGCAAGATAACTAGATGCCTCAGATACATGTATTGTTGGAATCTAGTCAAAATCTTACTTCGCTTCTGAAAAATCTTCAGAGGAAGTGAGGGGTCTTCGCGACATGGTATCCGCATTCTGATGTGTAATACCAAGTCGGTGAATAACCTTGAACTCATACTCTTGAAGTATAAGCGCCCAACGAACTAACTTACCAGTAAGCTTATCGTTGGTCATCAACCACTTGATAGGCTGGTGGTCGGTATACAAACTGAAATTGGTGCCATAAAGATAGGGCTTGAAATGTATGACGGCCCATACAATAGCAAGGCACTCCCCCTCATATGAAGAGTAGTTCTTCTGAGCCTTGTTGTTGCTTCGAGATGCATAGGCGATAACATATTCCTTGCTTTCCTCATCAAGTTGGCCAAGCATAGCTCCAATACCAAGAGCACTCTAGTTAGTGTGTAGAATGAAGACCTTGTTAAAATCAGGTCTTCTCAGAATGGGAAACTCTGAAAGCTTTTCCTTGAGTGTGTTGAAAGCTTCCTGAGCCTCATCACTCCATGTCCAAGTAACCTTCTTTAACAACGCATAGAGAGGATGAACAATAGTACTAAAGTTTTAGACATAAATTTTGTAGTAATTACATAGTCCGATGAAGCTCCTCAACATGTGAACATTAGTAGGATTGGGCATCTCCAAAATGGCTACTACTTTGGCCCAATGAGCCATAATACCATTTGGTAAAATTTTATGTCCAAGGTAGATTATTGAGGTGACAACAAACTCACATTTTTTAGGATGGATCTTCATATTGACTTCGTGGAACCTCTTGAATAACCCCTCAAGATGAGCCAAATGCTGCAGGAGTCCCTTGCTATGCACTAGGATGTCATCTATGTAACACTTTAGGAAATCTGCCCCTTCGAGAATTTGGTCCACGACTTGCTGAAAGAAGACAAATGCATTCTTCAATCCAAAAGGCATCACAAGCCATTCCCATAACTTGTTGCTTCCATGGAATGTCGTTTTCTTACGATCCTTCACAACGAGCACAATCTGGTTGAAACCTTGCCTCGGATCCACAATTGTGAAGATGTTTGAATCTCCATTGCTATTAAACAATTTTTCAAGGATGGGCATGGGGTACCTATCTTGAGGTGTAACTAGGTTCAAAGGCCTATAATCCCTGCACATCCTTTCTTAATCCATAATCCAGTTGAATCTTTCTTTGCTGGCATTACTGTAGCAGCTACGAAATTAGAACTTGATGGCTGAATGAGACCGGCCTCATGGAGCTCTTTGCATCTTTCATTTACTAGTTCCCACTCATGCTTGCTCAACCTATGCCTCCTTTGATAGACGGGTGTTTCATTTATAAGGTCTATAAAGAACTGCAAGGTCTTACACCTACCTAAGTCTTTCATTGAGAATGCAAACACATTATCATACTTAATTAGCAAGTTTGTGACCTAGTCTTTCTCCTTCTTGGTAAGTTGGTTCCCCATAACGAAAGGGTAGTTAGAAACACATGAAATGGAGTTGGAAAATGTGTTTGAAGAACTTGGTGTATTAGGTTCCCCACTATCCAATTGCGTAGATTCATAGAAGGTTGTAATTGTTTCTCTAGAAGCTGATGTACCTCCAGGTGTATTAGACACAACTTGAATCAAATTACATGGTACCTCCTGCCCCCCAACACTAAGAGTGAAATGTAGAATGTTGAAGATAGGCAAGTGTACTTGGTCGGGATGCCATGTGAATGCTGATTGAATCAGTGTTGGTGTTGTGTACACTTGAAAAAATACACAAGTTACCAACAACCATGTAAGGGAGTTCAGGTCCATGCCTCTCCCCAGTAGAGCGTTACGTTCCAATTTAGTCATTTTAGTGTGATTAGTAATGCCAGTTTGGAACCCCATAGCCCTTCTTTTTTATTTTGGGCTTAGTTCATCCCAAGTGGTTAAAGCATGACAATACACCAGGCTTGGCCCATCTCCCTAAAAGGCGTGTGTTCCTGGGAAGGAAACAAAGGTGGGCCAAACACCTCTTGGTTTTCCTATTATGTTCACAAGAAACCAAGGAGGTTTCTCTTGCCTTGTAACTGGCCAGCAAGAACTTTGATCATCCAATATGTGAGAAACTTGCAAGTTGGGGTTCTGATAGTGTATTTTAAAGCTAGTTGCAGAACTGAGAGTGGTGCCAGGTTGGTCCACTAGTTGCGCAACCGGTGCGCATAGGAACCGCATTGTGCTACATCAAGTAGGAGCGACTCTCCAAGGTAATGCTTGACCAGTGTGTAGTGCTCCTGGATTTTTTCCCTCTGGTCAAGCTGAAAAGGGGTGTTCTCAATTACATAACCAAGTCTAGGAGAAATGGATTGAGCCTAGGTGATTAATCATATTATGTCTGTGAAAAGACCAAATCTTGTGTCATTCAAGCCTTCTCCAAATCCAACCATTGAAAATCCTTGACACTCCCAACCTGAAATGATGAGGTCAATGGGACCAAGTAATTCCATATGTTTTTCCTGAATTAGTTGTATGTCAAAGGGCAAAAATGTGAAACTAGCCTTCCATGCGGTGGTTGCAAACTGTTGTGGGAATCTTGTTGTGAACTCCCTCATTCTTGATGCCATCACTTGCCTTGCAATAGGATCAATGTCTACGTAGAAATACCTCCGAACCACCATCCCTGACTGTAGTAGGGCTTTGAAACCTGTATCAATACCACCAAAGAGCTCTAATAATGTAATCCCTTCCTTACGTGGTGTCCAGGTGATTAGCTGACGAAGTAATGGTTTAATTGGTTCACCATGGCTCTCCATGTTATCAAAACTAGACAAAGCTTTGACCAAGGGCTTGTGGGTTACTTTGAACCTCTGTAAAACCTCTGGTCCATGTTGAATGTCAGTAGGAGCCACCTTCAAGCTTTTAGTAGCTTGAGCATAAGCTTGTCCTCCTCATCTCCCTCTATCCACTCGTGGCTAGGTTGTTAGATGTAGGAAATGGTGTGTGCTTCTTTGAGCATACAATGGTGAGCCATAAGACTATGGTTCCCATGTAAATCAAGGGGTATGTATCCCAAGTGGCGGCCATCAGTCTCCCAATCCACTCGGTAGTATGCATGTTTGAACCAATTGTCAATTGTGAAACCCGGTGGAAACAGGGCCTCTTGCCCAATGAGCACATCATAACTGGTCATTGGTGACTAAACATCTAACCTATAAGCAAAGCTCTTGATCTGTACCTTCATTGAAGTTAAGTGCAATCAAATCCGAGCTTTCTCCAAGTACCTCTTCTATGTTCCCACTAGCAGTGTGAATTTGCCACATAGATTTTCGTAGTTTGGAGTCAGGCATGCCCATCTTCTTAACAAATTGAACTCCAAGAATCACTGGTTGGGCACATGTGTCAAGAAGTACCACTTTGGGTGTATGTCCTCCCACTTGGATTACTAACCCAGTATTGTCGACAATGGCAACTCTGGTGGCGATGAAAGTTCTTTCACTAGGCACAACCTTCGGAAATGAATGAGAGACTTTGTGGAGAGAACGACTATCCACAACACCTTTACTGAGTAACAAATCCACAAATGATGTGTTGTGAACTCCCTTTTGATATGTGAATGTAAAGTCAGAAGTAGGAAAGTCCACTAGTTTAGCCATGCTAGAACTAGTGACCAGATTACAAACGCCATCTACAACACGTGAGTCAATCGAATGTTTTTCCAAGGTGTTGGATGGGACCTCTATAGCATGTGGATCAGGGATTGGTAGAGAACTTGATGTAGTGTTCAGGGTATCCTCTAGGACTGCAATTATGTCCTTGGTGCTTAGCTTCAAATCTTGAAAACAAAACAATGGTGTACTCATAAGCTTTTGCGCCATTTCATGCATTTGAAGTTGACATTCCATAAGTTGATCAATGGAAAATTGTGTGTTTTCCTGATGTACATGTACTCTTGGGACATGGGAATTTGATGCCCTAATAGCTTGTGGTGTAGTAGTCTCCTCCCCCCTCGCCAACAAGGTGCGTTCTTCTTCCGTGTTGAGAGGACGAAAATATTGTGGCATGATTGTTCGAGCTCCTCTAGCCCTGGTAATAAGACTTGAACTAGATGCGAGTCCATCAGTTTGAATTACCTGCCTAATGGCAAAAACTCTGGGTGCGACACTAGCCTCTTGTGCCGCAACATAAGAGGGGTAAAAAGAAATAGCAAATTCTGGTGTGAGACTAGAATTATGTGGAGTGGAAAGAACATACTCCCTAACCATGGCATCGTGTGGGAGGCCATAGAACGACCTAAGAGGTCCCTCTTGTGATCCTGAACCTTGTATAGGTTGGGCATGACTAGCTAGTTGGGAGGACTTGCCTTTTAGATTAGCAAGTTGGGCCCTCAATGATTCGAGTTCATTTTATAGAATCTGTATTTGAATTGCATGGGCTTGAAGCACCTTCCTCTTATCAGCATTGTGTTCTTTCTTCTTAGCATTCTTGTTGGAATTACCTTTGGTGGGCAAAGTTTGAGTGGAAGGCTGAGGTGCCTTGGCTTTTAATTGAGGGACAACGGAAGATGCTGGTAGATTTTGCCGTTGTAATCGGAGTTGTTTCCGTTTCGGGAACTTGGCAAAATAGATAGATTCCTAATGTCCCTCTTTCCCACAATAATCACAAAAGAGATCCTCGGAAGGAATGTTATACTCACTAGCTTTGTGGGCAGGATTGCCATAGTAATTGCAAAAAGGTAGGATGGGTGTAGCCGAGTGCACCGCTTTAGTCTTTGAAGAAGAATGTGATGATCTAGTTCGTGCAGCTGGTGTAGGCTGAGGCCTTGAACGTGATGGAGGCCTCATAGTATTGGCCTCATAGTGTGCATGAGTTAGTTCTAGTTTTTCGAAAATGTTGTACACATCCAACAAAATGTATGAGTCTCTAAATTGTGCAAAAATCCGTTGCAAAACCTGCGCATGGAGTGTTGGAGTACCTTCTAACGAACGAAGATACTGGTGGGCAACTTCCAGGTCTGTGATGCTCTAGGTATCCTCTTTGAGTTTAAAAAGCTTCCTGTAGAACATCTTGAGGGTTTCATCCTTTTGTTGAAAGAAGGTGGCGAGTTGTAGAATTTTTTCAGAACTTTTGACTGGAAATTCCAACTCAAGAATTCGAAAGAATTCCCCCACTGGATGAGCAAAAGTTGGCATATCAGTGGTGGGAGGAATGTTTACGGTAGTAGTAATGAGTTGTTGAGGAGAAAGGTTTACTGAGGTAGGTACCGAGTCTGGATTATTGGGCACAGTCCCATGATGTGTAATTGCAACTTACAATGCAGCTTGAGAAGCGGTGGCGATGGCTATGGCGTAAGTTGGATTGGGAATCTGGGTGATGCCCAAAATCCTTGTACAATGTTGTTCGTAGACATCCAATGCCTCATAGTACACATAACGGGCAAATTGTTTGAATGCAAATGCCTCGGTGTAATTAGCGCCATACTTGAACTCCAATTCACAAACCGTAGTTGAGAAAGTTGCCTTGAACTCTCTTAAAGAAATGGTACTTGGCCTTTCGCTGAACTTCTCAATTCTCCTAGAGACTATTGACCTCCATGGTGTATATGGGTGTAGAGGTAATGGCTTGGAATGAAATATATGGTGATGGTGTGGAAGTAGGTGCAATAGCAGGTGTACCCCACTGATTAACCCCTCCAAATGGAATTTGATGTACTGTTGATGTATTGTAACCTGAACTTGAATTCCTGGGAGGAGTTGTATTGGATGACAATGGTGTTGTAGATGCTTGATGGTACCGTTGTGAAGATCGTGAGCTTAAAGAAATTGGCTCAAAAGATTGTGTGTTATTTCATAGCTGATACCTGGGCTCTGGTAAGCGATAGTGCTCTCATCATCCGAAGACATGGTGTCGTCCCATGCCCCAAAATTTTGTGATAATACACAGCACTAGCTACAAAATTCTAACACAACATACGGTTGGAAGAATATGGTGTGTCATTGGGAATGACCAGCGTCAGACAAATGTTGCGCGAAGGTCAAAAGAACGTCCAACGAAGGTTGAACGAAGGTTGGACAAAAGTCAAACAAATGTCAGATGAAAAGATAGGACGGCAAAACGGTAGGACGTAGGATGGCAGGGCGCATGACGTTAGGACGTAGGACGTAAAATGGTAGTGCGCAAGAAGACTTGGTGAAGGATGTAGGACAAGATGGCGTAGGATGACAGGGTGCAGGACGGCAGGACGAAAGTTGGATGGAAGTTCGATGAATGTCGGTCAGACATCGGACGAAAGTTCGACGAACTTCGGATGGGCATCGGACGGAAGTCCGACGAACGGTTGACGAACTTTGGATTGAAGTCCGACGAATTTCGGACGAAAGCTCGACGAAAGTCCAATAGACGTCGGACAGGTAGAGGTCAGCTATCACTGTTGTGATGGTGGGTGGCAGTGCTACATTACAGCTCCTAGCAACATGACGTTGCGGCGATGGATGGTAATGCATTACAGCTCGTGGCACTGCTGTGGCGATGGTCGGCACATGCTGCAGCTCGTGGCGCTACTGCGATGGCCAGCACCGCGCTACAGCCCTGGCCAATGCTACGTTGCAGCTTTTTTATTTTTTTGTTTTTTACTTGACAGCTTCAAGAGAAAAAAAGAGAAGGGCGAAAGGGTTTTGAAACCTGCTCTTTAGTGTCCCGACTTTGTTGGTTGTAAGAAATGTAATAACGCAAGCTCCCTCCACCAACATTTGTAGCAACACTAATAGCGCACTCCTTCCGACGACAACAACACTAGTAGCAACAACTCAAAAACTCAAAATCACAAAAAAAATCTGTTGCTATCAACATGAAGCAACAGAAACTAGAGTTTTTCTAGAATTGGATTGCAAAGAAAAAATAAAATGAAATGTATGTAGACAGTGGCCGTGCAATGGTCGTCGTGAACATTTAGAAATCTTAGTTTATTATGGAGGAAATTCTCCTGACAAAGAAATTTTAGAAAAACTAAAGAGAGAAAGGAAGGGCTTGGCCATTTATACTACCGCCAACCAACTGAAACCCTAAGTACCTAATAACGTACAGTCACCTAAGATCGTACATTAACCCTAAAAGCGCACATGGACATGCCCGTAACTCGCCATCATGTATGAGGCCATGTACAAGCATAACAACATGCCAATGCATAAGTGCATAATTTTTTTAAAAACCTGTTAGACAGGGTAAATGTAAATATATAATGAATTTTCTATATGACATATAAATGTAAATGATTTACACTTACACATCATCATTTACCTGCTGTATTTACAACTATTTACACTTACATGCACACACTGGATTACACCCCCATGTGAGGGTCATTAAAGCTTCAAACTTAAGCCCTATGAACCCATTGTCTACTATGTTTATGGTCAGTCATCAGTAGTGGAAAACAATTTACAAAAAATCTCAGCATTGGCATTGATAATTTCATCAGCACTTTGATTCACCAGCAATGATAACTCTTGCAGTGACAAATGTCCATGCCAACAATTGCTTCTCCACTAGCTGCATCCCAAAGCATTGATCACAATATTTTGCCTTGATTTTGCCACTTTTTGGTCATGCATTCTCATCTAAAGGTGGTGGGTCCAATTTATGGCTCTCATCTTGAATGGAAAATCAATTGGTTTCAACCCAAAAAAAAAAGCTAAAAAGGAAAGCTCATGATTTGAAGAACCAAGATGCAAGCTAGGGTCCAACTCAAGGTCCAACTCAAGGATTCAATTTGCTTCAAATGAGTCCAAATTGGTCTCTAAGAATTTGGAACCTGGACACCCATCTAAAGTGGGCAGCATCATCCCTACATGGGTAATGAACCGGGACCAACCACACATGAAGTACAATTTGCCATGTTGAACATCAAACATGCGTGGGTATGTTGTGGTGTTGAAATGAACTGCATGTAGCCGAGTATGGTGTGGGACCTTCAAGTCCAAATGTGCCTGTGACTTTTGTGTTTCTCCTTTTCTTACTTGATGGGTACCCTACAAATTTGTGTAGATTTCCTAAGGTTCTAGATCGTCTATTGAGTCCTGACGCTTCAGCACCCCCCTTGACTGTTGTACATTCATGGAGGTTGCACAGGCAATGGGCACACATAGGTTTCGTGAGGAACTATTGTTATTAGTATGTAAGTCAGTTGGCTAGGCTACATCCCAATCCTGTGCTATGCTGCCATGAGCCACAATGAGAGTTGGGTTGAGGTCGGTGGGCAAAAATCGGCTATCTTTTTTCATTTCCATGTGTTGGTTCTTGCTGTGTTCTTGTCCACGAAAGTTTGCATGATTGTTATCTCTACCTACCTTCACAACCTTCGCTGCAGTGGATTACAAAAACCAGTGGTCTCTTTTGTCCTTAGTCCTCAAGGGCATTTTGAAACGTAGGCTGCTAATAAATAACCTGCTTCCAACTTTCCTAAACGAAACAGGCAAGAGCAGGACAAGCATGGCTAAAAACTAGTTGCTTTTTCATGTTCCTTTGTCTCACAATTTGTTCCTTCAACCTTGAAGTATGAACCTTGAAGTATGATGGGATTTCTCTCACCTAAAGATTTTGCCCCATTTACACACCTGGGAAAGCATGCTCTTAAGTATGTGTCCCGGAGCATGTCTGTTTGACATGGCCAGGCACCAAGGCCCAGGGAAAACTAGCATAGAGTTTAGATATTTATTGTGTTTAAATGCAACCTATAAAATTTGAGGCTTTTTGGGTTTTAGGCGGTGCAAGTGAAGGTACTTGTTCACGCGGAGGCAATTTCACATGTCTAGTAGATCCATACATACGGTAAATTAACCAAGCAACCGACAAAAGCCAAAATAGGACTGATCCAAACCTAGCCAGGTAGTCAAAGTAGGTACCTTTAATTCATTAGGCGGCGGCAAAGACCATGGGTAACTTACCTATTTGTGCTTCTTATTACTTACTTTTATGGGTGCATGCAAAGCTCAAAACTCTTGCTTTTGTGATAGGCTGAATTGATTGCCCATCACCCAAAAATGCTTTAGAAATATTTTTGTATGCTTTCAAGATAAAATTTCCAAAAGTTGGTCATTCCCGAGATATAATTGATATAGCCTTTCCATTTGGCCCACCCATGTATGTAGTAGGCTAAAAGAGAAACACTTTGGGCAAGGAACATAGAGTAAAATGTGGGGCTATTTGCAATTGATATAGCCTTTCCATTTGGCCCACCCATATATGTAGGCTAAAAGAGAAAGATTTTGGGCAAGGAGCAAAGAGTAAAATGTGGGGCTACTTGCAATGACATGGGAAACACATGGCCATTATGGAAACAACATAAGGAACATTTGACAAATCATATGGGAAAAATTTAATGGACACATGTGAGGGACATGTGGGAGTTCTATGGAAACAACATATAGAACATGTGGCAATTCGTATGGGGTATAATTAGAGAACTATTCTAGATACCAAAGACCTAGTAGACCACCTGTAAATTAAAAAAATTACAAAACCCATGTAGGACACTTTATAGTCCATGTCTAAACACCTAGAGAAGCAAGGCCTTCATCGTTATCTGAAGAAAGATGTTCTCAAAACTAGAAACAAATGAGTTAGTCAAGTCTCTAAAAGACACTTATTTTAACTTGAGAAATGACTTAGCAGCTGCTAGAATATTATATTCCAGTTATGACACCACATTTCAACTATTGTGTATGCTTCCCCAATCCTAAGGAGGTTTTACCAACTCAACTGATAATTGACCAAATTCAAAAGTTGATCTTTTATGTCAATAATTGACAAATGATACAAGAAAATGCTACCTCAAGGCTCAAAGTGCATAACATTTTATGGAAGCTTTAAGCAAAACAATTGAAGAGACATTTCTAACCACACTATGGAGGCTACATTACAATTGGAAATCCAATATCATCTCCACCCCTTCTTAGTATCCCAATCAAGGGAGAAAAAGAGTCCATAGTGTTGTTATATAGTCAAAAACCAAACTATTATGTGAAAGATTGTTGCTTTTGAGTTGAGGATTGGGAAAAATAGTGTTCCAGACTGCATGTGTTTAACATTAAATTGCCCATGAAACCCTTAAGTTGTTTACAACTTGTTTAACGAGCAATGATGTATTGTTTCACATGTGGTACCATAGTACAAGGCAGCTTCAACATAATGCACATGTCTGTCAAATTATTAATTAAATTTGAAAATAAAATATTCTTAAATATTCTCTAATTCCCTTCACAAAAAGTTGTTCTATGTAATAAGCATTAAAACAAAAAATCAACATTTTCACAAACAATATAAATAGTGACAAAGCTGCTGAGGTACTATGGTCCTATAACTTTACACTATGTAACAAATCCAATTCAATGTTTGATGCAAAAGAAAGTACCATGAATTTTGACTCAAATGAATTTTTCAATGAAGGGATCATGGAAAAACCAATCAATCACAATTGCAGGCCCTTCATAGTCTACACACCTAGTGTTTCCATGCATTGTATAAAGGTATTTCCATACAGAGACTTGAGAGAATATGGCATATGGAAAACCCAAGACAAAGCCAACAAAGCCATAAGCTGCTGGATGGACATAGTTGATGTGTTTACATTAAAATAATAAAAGACATTAGAGAACTTTTGAAAAATAATGGACAATGCGACCACCACAGATATGGGTTCAAAACTAAAGGTAAGCACACATGATGTGAATTGGACATTGCAAAACATATACTCATCATTATGGAGCAAGTAGAAATCAACAAAAGATTCATCTCAAACATTAAAAGGCTTCCATTCGTATTGCAATAAAGATGATCCCAATCACAAAACCTCCATCAAACAACAAGTTCAAGAGACCCCTCAAAGAAACCCCCCCAAATAGACTAAGGCCAATTCACACGACCATGGAAGTGGAAAACCATAGGAATAATGTTTGCCAAAATCTACCAAAAACAATTGGAGAGAACATACCCAGTGCTTTCCAATCAAAATACATAAAAACTAAAAACTTACAATTGTGCATGACGTTAAATGAACTTTCCCACTTCTTGTTGAAGTCATACATGAATAGCCTAGTTGCAAATCTTCTTCATTACATTTGGAAAAAGCCATTTATAGGTGGAGGCTTCCCAATCAAGAATGGTAGGAAGAAGTGGCAATGAAGAAAAGGACTTCCTTTTATAGGGGACTTCAAAGGATTTTCCTTCCACACACAGTATAAGAAAGGTACAGAAGTACAAACTATGGAGACAAAAAAAAGGCATAATGCCTACAATAAATTGACTATTATTAACTGTTGCATGAAGAAGAAAATTGCGATTTAAAAGGAGTGATGAAAAAGGGAAACCAAAAAAGTGCTCTAATATGTGACAGGTCATTGTTGGTTCAAGTCACTATGAACATGATTCACATAAGAGGTTAGCAAGGGAGTGCAATCTAATATTCCGAATATAAGTGTTTTGTTTGTTTTGGTTTAAGTTTTGCAGGCTATGGATGGTCTATTTCTGAATATAGAAAAGGAGAGCAGGCACTTGGTCTGCTGTCAAAAATGTGAGTTGTTCATCTTATCAGTTGTGTTTGCTTTTTCTTAATGATGGATTCTGTGCATGTGGAGGATGATTGGTGAAGTGAGATGTGACCAGGAAAAAGGATTTAATGAGGAGGCTTTGGATCTTCCATATTAGTAGTGGGTTTTATTAAGAAAGACAAAAGCTAACTGCTCAAAAGGACATTACATGTGTTTTTAGAAGTGTGATGACTATAATAATAAGTTTTTGGCCTCAGAGTTGCAAATTTTCCCAAAACTTTTAATTGTGTCAGGAAATGTTAACTTTGGAGATCAGAGGCTTATTGAAGAATGATTAGGTTAGTGGGGATGTTTTGGAAGTGATGAAATATCATTATGGGATTTGAAAGAGTTGGTTTGTGACAGTATTTTTATTTTTGGGTTTAGTATATTTGAAAAAATATGGGCATTTTTTAAGGTTATTGTGGGATAGCTGTTGAGGCAAGTGAGTGCCTATTTACATAGGCATTTTGAATGGGTTTCTGTTTTTTTGGATATCACGGGTGAATTTTTGGAATAATTCTTGCAAAATTATGAGAATGTAGCCTGCTGAGAATGTTACAATAATTGCTTTTCATTGCTTTAGGGATGTTGAGAATTAAAAGGGTTATATTGTAAATATGGAATTTGGACTTGATGCCAAGGGTGAGAAAATGTGATAACAGGGTCTGGATTATGGGACTTGAGATTGAGATACAATGAAGAAAACCAAGATAACTCTTTTAAATAAATCTGAAATGATATGATTCAAACATGTTCATGTAGGATTGTATGTTTGCATTAGTGAAGTGTGTTTGCAAAGCTCTGCCACTTATGCTTATGACAAGCTGCTATCACTAAATGAATTCTGATTTGAGCCTTCTTCCTTTACAATCACAATGTGAAGCTGAGCAATTTGTGTATTTTGCCAAGCTTACTTTTTTATTACAAAACGTCATCATCAAGAATTGCTGGTTGTTTTGGGAGCTGTCATATTACAATGTAAGTGGCTAATTTGTATTTAAAGAATTTTCCTCAGACTTAATAATAGACTAGGTTTCCAGTAAGGCAAGTCAAAATAAGAAATACAGTTTAAAGGTTTGATGTTAGCCAACAAAATGCCATTGCTGCATGCAGTAACCTTTTCATAACCCAAACCCTCAGTGATGAAGAATTAATGAACACAATGCACACCTTAAGTTTTGGAAGGTTTATATTGTAATTCATATGGGGGAATTTTATATTGATCTTATTCAATGAGGCCTAAGGCACATAAGAATGAAACAAATATGGTGAACTGGGCATTATTTGTCCATATTTCACAAACTAGGTACTTAAGAAGGTAGCACTCACTTTCTGAAAATTACTTTTATTGTTGAATCCTTGGGGGAGGTAGAATTCTTGACATTTGCATATTGTGAATAAAGGAATGTAAGGTTAGCTGATGAATTATTTCATGAACACTCAAAACAGTTTTTGGCCTTTCAAAGATGTTTTATGAACTACATATGTATGCCCATTGGCTACCGTGAGAGCTAAGGAATGACATCATGGATTGGACATTATCAAATGATATCATAATTTTAAAAGATTAAGTAAATTGGATGTCACACATAAGATGATAAGACCTCTAAGGCATTGTGTGACTTCATAAGTAAAATACATATAATGTGTGGTCATAGTTCCATAACATGCAAAATGCATTCCAACTTTACAACAGAATTCCTAACTTGCTTTTTAGCTTTGCCAATTGATATACCTCCAAAGGGTTATGCACTGAAATTGTCCATTTAGACGGCCAGAGTGAATTAACAGCCACCAATGCACTAGTTGGCCGTTCTGTCCACTGGATGGGTTGCGTTTTTTCATTTGGCGCCGGATGGGGTTCATGACAGTCCATTTCTTTTTGCTGCTGACCATTGTACTTTTTTTTTTTTGGTTCCTGCTCGTTTTTC